>Ga0172379_10000071_pt1 | contig 257181 bp, 234 predicted proteins | sample GrowelOW334metaG_FD_119756 | JGI IMG/M metagenome (GOLD analysis project Ga0172379, IMG submission 119756) | Groundwater microbial communities from an aquifer near a municipal landfill in Southern Ontario, Canada - Groundwater well OW334 metaG | ecosystem: Environmental > Aquatic > Deep... | reverse complement strand
CGCCACCGAGAAACGAGGAACCCCGACGCCGATCTTCTGGAGCCACTGGAATTCCTTGAGCTTCGACTTGAACGGAGGGGTCGACGCACAACCCGCGTCCGGAAGGACTTGGTAGTGCAGGACCGTCAGGTTCTCGCAACCCTCGCCGTCAAACCTCTTGGCAACACCGGACGCCGTATTTCGGGGGTTGGAATACCCCTCGAAGTGCCGCTCCATATCCTCGTGGGTGACGATGATCTCTCCACGCAGGTGACCGGAGAAATCCGGAATGCTCTTCCGAACCCCCTTCATCTTGAGGACATTCACCGTAATATCCTCGCCCACGGAGCCGTTCCCGCGAGTCACGGCCTGGACCAGTTTCCCGTTCTTGTACAACTCGCTGATAGAGATCCCGTCGCACTTGTCGGAAATGCACATCATCTGGGCAATCATGCCGCCCAGGGTGCCGTCCTTCCACCAAGTTTCCAGCTCTGCGAACACGTTGGCCTTGTTCAACGACCCCATGGGAGCCTTGTGCGTGACGTTCTTCCACTCCTTGAGAGCGGGAGCAGCAGGGGACGGAGTGGACAAGAGGGAGTAAGCGAAAGGGGGGACGGGAACAGGGGTAGAAATCGTTGCCTTGGAGTTCCCCATGAGGAAATCCAGGGCGTCCTGCGGTTGCGAAGCAGGGACGGGAGCCACAGTAGCAGACCGCACCGGAGCCCCGACCTCATCGAAATAGGGATGCGACGGGGCGATGGCCCGCAGCGCATCTTCGAGAGCGTCGAACGAAGCGTCGCTCATCGTAGGGTTGGAGTCCACGTAATAAGCCTCACGGGCGTCCCGAAGGCGCTTTACCAAGGCGGCGATGTCGACGATCTCAGTGGTCATAGCAAGGGGCTCCCACGGTTGCAGTCTCTATATACGCCATTTGAGGGTGGAATGAAACAGAAATCGGCTAGTGACCAGAACTCTCGCCCCGTACCTGTTTGAAGAACCTGGAGGCACCACCTGAATCCCCGAACCCCGTTAGAGGGGAATCCCCGAATCCCCCTTCAAACCCACCACGGCTCGGTTGGGTGCTATTATGCCTCATGCATCCCTGTTTCACCGCCCCGCTTTTCAAAACCCCCACTCCCTCGTCTAACTCTTTCACCGGACAACCTGCGGCACACTCCCAAGCCTCAACCGCTTCCCCGTCAGTTTTCCGTTCCTCCAGTCCCTCTTGTCCGGCGTGTCCCGAAGGCCCGCAAACCTGACTCCCCGAGGAACGGGCCTTGGGGAAGTGCCCGTCGGAACGAACCTCTCTCGTGCCCGTACAGCAACAACTCTCTTTGTGAACCAAAACGAGGTTTGAAGGCCACCTACCGGAACCGCCCTCTGGCACCTTCTCTTCTACGGGATAGGCCCCAGGTCGATAGCCCTGCTCTTGTAGCCGCTGGTTGAACCGGTTCGCGCCCGAGGGAGTTGTGTTCTGGAAAACCCCGATGCGGGTAGCGTCGATGTTCAAGCCGCCCGTACCATGGAGGAGAGCGGTCTGAGCCACGGTTCCACTCAGGGGTTTACGGGCTACTGTGATCACTCTCACTTCTTAAACTCCGCAGAAAACTCCTCCAAGAACCGCAGTTCATCTTCCAACGCCTCTTCCTCCGCCTGCTTACGAAGCTCTGCCTGGAACTGTGCTACCTCGGCAGAAGTCGGGTCCGGCTCATTGGGGTCCTTGTGAAAGAAGAAGGGGCTGCGGAGACGGGCGTGGATATGGTTAGTCCTGTCCCCCAGAGAGGCTTTACGATTCAACGGACGAATCGTCACGGAACCTTCTGACAGCGAGGTCATGTAAGTCTCTACCCTGGCTTCCGCTTCTGCGTCAACGGGGATGACTCCCGCAAGAACACGACCATAGGCGGACCATGCAGCGAGGGCTTCGGCTTCGGAAGTGCTCTCCCTGTCGGCCGAGTCGGCTTTTTCTTCAGGAGAGGAACACATTTACGTCTCATTCCTTGCAATGTCAGATTCTTTCTTTGCCAGGAACATTTCTTTTACCCTATCTATGCAGCCCTCTGGATCCTGCTGCCACTCATGTTCCCATATGCATAAAACTGTCCAACCTTTTTTCTCCAGTCCCGCCTGTTTCTTGGCATCTCTCTCGGGATTGCTTTCGGGCCCATGAAACCCACAAAGAGGACAGGAGTGCCAATAACAGCCTCTCAAATCCAAAGCTATTTTTCTTTTAGGGTCTGCCTCGTCTATAATCCATTTTCCTACGCCTAAATTAGTAGTAGTTTCAAATCCCAGAGAAACTAGGGACCCTTTAATCTCTTTGTGCAACTTAGATATGGTCCAATCTGGACCTATGACGTCGGACCACTGATTTTCAATGAAACACTCCCAAGAACAGAAAAGCCTTTTCGATTTAAACAACTGGCATTTATGCCTCTCAAAAACCACACCGCACCCAAAACAGGTTAAAGAAACCCAACACTCAGGGTCCTTTTGCGACGGATGAAACTCAGAGATATGTTCAGCCCGTGAAACTAGCTTTAAGTTCTCTATGCGGTTATCTCCTCTGTCCTCATTTATGTGATGCACGTTTTCATCGGGAGTCAACTTACGCCCTATATGCTCTTCCATCAACACATCGTGCTCTAGCTTATAGGTGCCATCGGGTATTCGGACCGCAATATAGCCATCACTACGCACGAAACGTCCACCTTTCCAATTCCCGTTCTGCTCACCTTTTCTCCCCCGAGCAGGATTCGAACATTTATGAGAACAGTAAGTAGACTCGCCTCGAAGTATTGCAGACAATTTAGCATAAAAAGGTTCACCACATGTAGGACATATTCTCTGCTCTCCTAACTTGGCATTACTGCACTCTCTGGAACAAAAAACGTTGTCAGGGTTTCTAACTTGACAAGCATCTTTTATAACAGCTTTGCCACATCTTTTACATATATACTCTTGTTTCATGGCCTATACCTTAAAACTAAATTATTTTTATTGGTTTCCTACCCACCAAAAACGGCTCCCAGCTTGGCTTGATCGCCGTGCCAATTCCGGCGAAAACCTTTGCAGCTTCCGTGTTTCCCATCTTTTCCAAAGCTTTACTCACGTTAAGGCTCTTGGGAAATCCGCTATTCCCACTCCGGAATACCTGATTACCCCTTCTCGCAAAGAAAGCCCCTGTAGGCACCTTCACGCACCACACCATTCCGTCGTAAGAAACCAACTCCCCAGAGGCTTGCGTGGTCTTTCCAGCATCCAGGGGCACTTCGACCGTAACCCCCAACAGAGCGTCGGCCCTAGTTACCTCCCAACCCTCGCCCTCAGGAGTCTTGTGATAGACCCTGTGATTGGGCGTAAGGAGTTGGTCCGTACCCTCTCCCGTGAGACGCACAAGGGAACCCTTGAAAGGAGCCCTTGTTACCCGCTCCACGGCATAGAACATAGAGGTGTCCGTCTTTGGGTCCCAACAGGATACCAATTCCCCGGCCTCTACCGTCAATCCAGGTTTCCAGCCGTCTTGGGTCAGAATCTCCGTGTCGGCCGAGAGACACCCATACGCCCAGGCTTCCAGACTCTCCTTCGGGTCCAACACAAACCCTACAGCTTCCATTGCAGCCGCTAGGCGGTGCTGCGTTCTAGTCGCACTGAATGCCTTAATCACTCCGCCTGGACGGAGAACTCGGAAGCACTCACGAAGCCAGCCCTCGTGCCATGCTTGCATTCCGTGGGCCTGAGAGGCTCGGGATACAACCGGCTGTGCAACAAGAATATGCTCTTCTGAAGCTTTTTTAGAAGCCCCCAAAGGTTTCCAGTGGTCATGAGGCTGCTCACAAGAACACTTTTTCTTACCTCGGAGACGACCACCGCAAGTAGCACAAGTAGGATTGGCCGTTCCATGAATGGGGTCACTGGAGAAAGAAGGCCATGCGGTCTCTCGATCTCCAATGCCGGGTTTGGTAAAATTTCCGCCTTTCTGCCAATCCGGCATAGAAAGGTACTCAGCTTGCGGAATTTCTTGTTCAGCCGAAGCTGCCTTCACCATCTCAAGCCAGTTGTTCGGCTTTAGCGGATTGTCTTGGACCGATTGAAGCCGTACTTTAGTTTCTACGAGAGGAAAAGGAACCCCCGTTTCTTCAAACCAAATTCCTGGCAGACAATCAAAAAGCTTCGACTTAGTAGTCAAGGAATCGAACGATTTTCCCATAAATTCAATACCTTAGAGTGACTAACCGTAGGGCGGATCCGTGACTATCGCCCCGATGGAACCTTCTTCAAGAGTCTTAATGACCTCGAAGCTGTCTCCCAACCGGAGGCGAAGAGTCTGGACCGCCCTACGGTCTTGCGTAGGCTCCTTCATCTTCTTGTCTCCCTGTTTGTAGTCTCTACGAAACCCGGGGCGCCACTAGCCCCCGTGTCATTCTATATACCCGATCCGCAATCTCGCCTGCTCAGATATCCCCGCCATACTTGATGAGAACTGTCTCACTCTCAACAAATCCGTCCCATGCCTCTGGGAATTCGTCAGGAACCTCCACTATCACCTGGAACCCTAGTTCCTCGAAAACGACTTGAAGCGCCCCCAACAACTCTGGAATAGGAGCAGAGCACGCCCCTTGAACCTGCACCACTAAACTTGTCTTTTTCACCCCTAACATCCCCCGTCCCTTTCCCGTTGTACCTGTTTGAAGAACCGCGAAGCCCCGCCCGAGTCCCCGTGAATCGTCGCGGGAATCCTCTTGTACTTTCCGTACACCCGATCTGTCGGTTCACTCGGCTCAGTTCCTTTGACGGGAGCCGAAGCCCCTGTTTTATCCCCGCTCTGTCTGTCCAGATCCGCAACGGGACAGTTGGGAGCGCAGTTCCAATCTGGAACTTTTTCAACCCCGTTCTCGTCAGCATAGCCTCGGCGAGTTTGCTCTGTAGGGCGAATACGCCATTGGGTTCTGTCCTCTCGCCCGCCGTCCCCCTCAGGTCGAGTATCTTTTCGGATTCCTGTGATCTCAGAGACACCTACACACTCACAACTTTCCCTGTGGCAAATCACAAGGTTGGCTGGCCACCTGCCCTTGGTCGACTCAATCGTCTCGGTGCCTTTCTTCTCTGCAGTCTGCCGAATTCTATCCCCAACCTGCCCGTGGAACGTAGTTCCGTTCCGGTCTGCGTTGTAACAGTACCCTGGGTTGAGCCCAATACGGCAGACGTCGATATTGATCCCACCCGTTCCGTGGAGAAGGGAGGTCTGTGCAACGGTCCCCGCCAGGGGTTTACGGGCAACCGTGATTACTCTCATTCCTTGCCGCCCTTGCTGGTACCTTGTATCTGTTTGAAAAAACGGGAAGCGCCTCCAGGAGTTTCTTTAACCTGTTTCCAGTTCTCGTAAGGGGACCCTACAGCATCCCCGAATGGGTGTGCCCCATCCTTCTGTCGGCACCAGGAACCTGTAGGAACAACACCGCTCTGCTGATCCAACTCTCTGACGGGACACCCCTCCACACAATTCCAATCCTGAACCTCTTCGGCCCCGTCCTCCCCCGTGAAACTCTTTTTCTGGTATCCAGGAGCCTTCTGGTTGAACTGAATGGCCCCATCGGACTGGACAGCAACCGGATTGGGCCGATACCCTTCGAGGGGCTTCACCTTCTTCATTCCGACACAAGCACAATCTGGAAGATGGCAGAGAATGAGGTTGGCCGGATATCTTCCTTTTTGTTCTGGACGGACAAAGTCAGATCGATCTCCATCGTGTTGTGTCCCGCCTGCGAGAGCCCCCGACTTTGCGGTACACCTACCCTGCGGGGTAGCGCTTGCAGCATCCGTTTCCCCTGAATAAGCCAACCTCGTTCCGTCGATATTGATCCCGCCTGTTCCGAACTTCAGGACCGTTTGTGCAACAGTTCCAACTAAGGGTTTTCGGGCTACCGTAATGACTCTCACTTCCCGAAAACTCCACCGCCACCAAACAGATCGAACACCCCTCCCTTGGGGGCTTCAATCTTCTCGCGGCTGTCCACGTCCGATTCCACGTTCTTCTCGACCCAGGCCTTCTCGGTATGCGCCCAATGCCGGATACGAGCATCCGCGATCAAGAGGTAATCCTCCTCACGCTCAATTCCGATAGCGTCATGCCCCGTTTCCAGACAAGCAATCAACGTGGAGCCCGATCCCAAGAAGGGGTCAAGGACGGGGCCCTTATCTGTTGATATTGTACTGAGTAATCTTTTCATTAATTTAATAGTTTTCACGGTCGGGTGAAAATTTCTAATCTTCTCATTTGTCTCTACTACAACAATCTCATGCACTCCATCTTCACTACTTTCACACTCTCCGAAATCCTCTCCCTCTTCCAACACGGCGTCGCACAACTTGCAGCGTGTTTCCTTCCGGACCTTGGCGGGAAGCACCTTGCATCCAGCTTCCCTCTCCTTCCGTGCCGCCTTCGGTACGTAGTGTAGGCGTCCTGGCTCTTCGACCACAAGAATAGAGTCTCGGATCTCAAAACCCCCATCTTCAAGTCGACAAGCCCCCGTGTGCCCCGTAGGCTGTTCATCGGGGGCGACCAACAGGAAATGCGCTCCTGGGCGCAACGCCCGCATGAACTCCGCTACTTGCTCCTCTGACGGAATCCCACAAACAATTGCCCCTGTTAACGTGCCATCCGGCACGCCAGACAAATCCACGTCGGGGGTCGGGTAGAACTTCACTGCTTCCCCGTAGGAGGGAGGGGGTGAGATCAAAGTGGTCAGGTAAGAAATCAGTTCTTGGGCAATCATTCTCTATATCCCCCCGCTTTGGCTTCCAACTCATCATACAGCTTATCCAGCCGTTCCTCTGTTTCTTTCTTGTGTTTCAGAGGCCCTGCGATCCAAAGCCGCAGTTTGTGATTGTACTTTTCAAACTCTTCTGCGAGCGTAAACAGTATAGCCGAAGGCACTCCTACCACCACAGGTGGAATGGCTAGAACACACCACACAACCCAGGCGAGAATCCACCGCAGGGTACCCGCGTAACCAGGACACTCGTAGTCCTCCGCACCATACCATCTATGAGACCGGCATTTCCAGAGTCGTTTGTTGAGGTTCATTGCTTGTGCCCCTCCCCGTCAGTCGTTATCCGTAGCACTAATCAAGGAACTGAGATCATCAGCCGTCCCTCGACCATCCCGCTCGGTTGCGATATCCGAGGAGCGGATATCAGAGGGAGTTGCGTCGACAAGGTCCGTTCCGGCTTCGTCCCAGCGGGACAGAAGAACACGATGATTCCACCGCACCCCGATCTTGTGCAAGGGGAACGGCGCATCGTCACGGGTCTTCAGGCACTGAACCAGAGCTTCACTATTAGCACGATATTCATCATCTACGAAGGTAGATGTTATAATATCAGCACTCCTCTCGCACTCATTCGCGTATGACAAATCCGACATCAAATACAATGGAACACCACACTTCTCTTTACGCAATACAGCACGTTTGTAGCCTTCACGGCTGAGCTGGAACAGACTCACAACAGCCATGCCCTCGCCACGGTTGAAGCTCAAGGCCAGCTTCTTCAGATCACGCATGACTTCGTTCAACTGGTCCGTGCGACTACTGGACTTGTTTCCCGGCCTGGGAGACATCAAGCCTGCGTAGTCCACGAAAATCAGTTGGAAATCCTCTTTGGCCCGCAGAAGTTGGGCCTTAGCCTTCATGTCGAGGACAGTGAAATCGTTCTTGTCAGGGTCAGCGACCTCAATATGAACCTTCCCGTACGGAATGCTCGCCCCGTTGGGGTACATGTCACACTTCGGAACGTTCAACCGCCCCTCTTCCATATCCGCCAGAACATAATCAAAAAGGAACCTCCGCTCGTTCGCGGGGAGGTTTCCAACATCCTGGAGAGACATAGAACCATCCGGACGATACAACTTGGCGTCACGCAGGCGGGAGTAGTCAAGACCAGGACTGTGAACAAGATCCGCCTCAGTCTTAGCCAGACCGCACTTCAACCGGCCTTCCGCCATCCGGTGTTCCCGAGGAACCGGCATGGCCGAGTGCATGGCAACCATGATGTTGTGGCATTGCTCTTTAGGCATCTCAAGAGAGAAATACTGACTTGTATTACCTCTATAGATTGCTTGATAATGGGCCCAATTCAATGCAAGCGTACTTTTGAGACCTCCCGAAAACGCAGCATGGATCCAAAGCTCTTTCCTTCTTGCCCCGCTGATATACTCATTGATACGATCCAAGGGAGTAGCATAGCCCACACCAAAGAATGGATCAGACTCGACCCGCAGGTATCGCTCCCTGAAAGTCTCCGTGTCGTGAATGATCTCACCGGTCAGATTCCCACCGAACGTAGGAGCAACGACCTTCTGGGCCCGCTCCATAAACCGGTTCACGGCCTCGAAGGGCCCGAACAGCTTCCGTTCTTCCCCCTTCTTATTTCTATCCACGATCCCCTTGGTGAGAATCGTGCTGGACTCGGTCAGAGCCTCTTCGACCAACCTCACACGCCGGTCCTGGGCCTTCTGCTCGACCTTCTGCGTGAAGTTGCCCCCATAGGCAGGCTTCAACGCCCGAAGCTCTTCAAGGTAGTCCGTCATCGAGATCTCACCGGCCATCGAGAAATGGGCTCGGATGCTCTCCAGGTCGGGAGCTTCAGAGTTCGTCCGGTAGAAGTTATGGAGGTACGTCCAGATAGCCTGATCGTCCGCTTCCTCGAACGCGAGGTCCACCTCTACAAAACGGCGGTAGTTGTGGAAAGCTGCGGCCCTGTCGTCATCCGGTCCGTGAACGAACATCGAGCGAAGAAGCTGCTTCATGCTTTGCATTGACCTTTCTGCGAAATGATTTGCTAGTCCTTGGGAGTTCCGTCTGCTACATCCATCTCATCGGGCTCGGGTAGAACCTCGGGCTTCACCTTCGGGGCCTTCAGGGTGAGCACCTTCCAATCGGACAGGAACTCGTGAACAGACTCTGACCAACAGCGGTGATTGGAATCCAGGGGCTTATCCGATACTACCCACGTAGGCTTCCCTCGGTACGCCCGCTCCTGAAGAGCCTCAAGGAACACCTGGGGCATTTCCTTGTTCGGGGCGGTCTTGATCCCCAGATACAGAACCAGCAATCCCGGGGGGACTGCCAAGTCTACGAGAGAGATGTACTGCGAAGACACCCGACTGGCGTCCGCGTCGAAAATCTCCTGTCCCTTGATAGCCACGTTAGCCAGCCAAGCTGTAATCAGGTCGGCGTCCGACTGGACCTTGCAAGACCAATGCGGGCCAATAGCCCGACCAAGACTGCTGAGGTGCCGAGTCAGGGTACCTCGACAGGCAATCAAGTGCAGGTTCTTGTCCAGGTATTTCACCAGGGGAGAGCCCTTCGGGAACGGGGCTACTAGAGAGAGCCCCCGCCACACGTTCTCCAGGTTCCTCTTCATATCCTTTTCATGGAGACAGGTACAGCGGGTTACTCGGGGCGGGTCCCAAAAAGGCCGTGACCCTTCGTTGTTGGGGACGTAACCACTTCCCCTGCACAGAGGACAGTTCTTATCCCCCGGCTGCTTCCAGAGTTGATTCGGCTGAGGCATTTTTACGGTATCCTCCCTAGCTCAAGAGTAGAGACAAATCGAAATCGTCCTTAGGGCCTTCTTTCGGGGCGGGTTCCTCTTTGGGAGCCGGTTCTGAGAGGGCGCGGGCATTTTCGACAACCTTTGCCCCATACTGAGGATCATAGGGTACCAAAGTCTCCTCTGGCGCCCCGTGGCTCTGTGGAGTGGTAACAACAGCATCTTTGACTTTAACGACACCTGCATCCTCCTGAAGGGCCCTAAACAGGGCGGAAATGTCGTTCTCCGGCTGGACCTGCACGGCCTTCTCGCTCTCTCCCTTCAAACGCTTTCCAATCACCGCTTCCACCACGTCCAGTTTCTTCTTGACCACTTCCATGACGTGCCCGTCGATGGACTTGGATCTTCCAGGCCCTCGGGCAATCAGGTGGATTGCATATACCCGATCGTGGACAGAACCGATGCGGATCATCCTGCCGAGAATCTGTAATAGGTTTCCGGCAGACCAAGGTGTGTCAATGAAAACCAGGGCTTTGGCCGCTTGCAGATTGATGGCCTCGGACCCTGCGTCCGTCAGGCAAACAACCTGCGTTTCCGAGTTAGGATTCTGGAAAGCATCCTGAGCGGCCTGACGCCCATCTTCATCCTCGGCTCCCGTGATACGGACAGCCTTCAACCCGTTCTGTTCCAGAACCGGCATAAGGATATCGACCATTTTTTTGAAGCGGGTATATATGATGACCTTCTCACCGATCAGCTCTCCCTCAGTCAGCAGGTCAATGAGCGTATCGATCTTCTCTGACCCACCAGGAACTCCGATGAGTTCGGGGTGATTGACGATCTGCTGGAAATAGATAATCTGCGTGAGAGGGGTGATCTCCTTCTCTTCCCCGCGAATCGTCAGCATGAGCTGGTTCTTCATCGCGTCCTGGGCTTCGCGGTACCAGTGCTCCTGTTCGGGGGACAGGCCAACCTCGATTTCCTTGATGGTCAGAACCGGAAGCTCTGAGGCTACCTCGTGCTTCGGGCGGCCCAGGAAATAGGGGTCGATCAACCGACGAAAATCTGGAATGGCCCCAGGACGGTACCCCACCATGACCTTTACTTTACGCCCTTTCCCGATGGGTTGGAGCTTACAGATACAGTACTTGTCCAGGAAATTGTTCATCGACCCGAAAAGCCCCGGGACCACCAGACTGTAGATGGCATGGCCTTCCAGGAGGTTGTTCTTGATGATGGTTGCCGACAGCCCCCACACTCGGACGGCCTGAGAAGCGAAATGCTTTACAACCTTGTGCACACGGGTCTTGGTGTTCTTGACAGCCGTGACCTCGTCGAGAACGAGAGCATAGCCGGACAGCCCTTGAAGTTCCGAGAAGTCCTGGACGGCTGAGCGATAGCCTAGAATCATGACCGTAGGCTGGGTTGTTTCTTCGAGGAACTGGGCACGGATTTTTGCACGCCGTTCTGCGGTGCCTTTGCAAAGCAGGACGCGAATGCCTTGGGTGAATTTACCGAACTCACCTGCCCATTGTGTGGTTGCAGATTTGTTGGTGAGAATAATGGCTTTCATACTAGGATTTTTCGACCAAACGTAGCATAACCCCGCGATACTGCTCAAAGTTTTTCCGAGTCCGCAATCGTCCCCAAGTATAAATCTAGACATCATATGTAGATGCAATACACCTTGTAGTTGATAGTATCTCAACTGCAAAGGGTGCTCCAAACCGTCGAACCCCGTGAACGTAGTTCGCAGGTAGGGAGTGGGATTGAGCTTCAGTTTCTTGTTCGTCCGGACTTTCAGGAGCCGGTCATAGAGATGGGCGTCGAACATGCGTGCGGACCGTCCGAGGTGGCTACTTCTATATACCCTATTCGGGACCGGACTCGACCGACTACTTGCTGGCCAACCACCCGTTGAGGATCAGGTTCACTTGTGGCGCGAAGTCGAAAATACCTTCGTTCTCGTCTAGCCCTTTCCGGAACTCAGACAGAACATAGGCCAGCATCGTAATGTGATCCTCTACGCCCTTGCCGAGATACTTTTCGACCATCGGGATCGCCGCCTCAGCGGACTGGAAGAGGAGACGGAGCCACGCCTTCTTGACGACCGTAGAGACCCAGGTTGCCATCTCCCTTACGGCATCGTCGATCTGGTCTCGTTCCCGATCGAGGGGTGGAGTCCAGTTGTCGCAGTCCTTGAACTCCCCATTCCAGAAAGCCAATTTTAGAGACCAGTTGAGCCCCCTTCGCTGGTCCGAAGGCAGGCTGGGCCAGTCGGAAGCCACGGAGAACAAGAGGTGGCAGAAGTACTCACGCTCTATGTTGTGCTTCTCGGCTACCGTCCGGATCTGAGCCTTGATCGTCTTGGTCCAGGGCAGGAGAGCCTTCGTCCACTTCTTGCCGACCAGCAAAGAAATGTTCTGGCGCAGCTTTTCCTCGGGGTTGGGATCAAAATAAGACATAGGGTCTTTCGTACCTCCTACCTAGGAGGAACTATAGGGGAAAAATCGTGAGAAGGGAAGAGGGGAGAGGAAGAGGAAGACAGCTACGCGGACTTCTTGGTGAAGAGGGCCTTGCCGACCACTTCCCAGATACCGACACCAATCAGACCCGAAGCGCCACCCCCAAGAATGACGGTGTCCCAAGAGAGGGTGCCCATCAGACCAGCAGCAATCTGAACGATCACGCCCGCACCAACGGCGAACCACTTCAGGTTGCTGGGGTTTGCCAGATTCTCCTGAATCTTGAACACGCTGTTCAGGAAATACACCAGCAGCATGAGGAGAGCCCCCAGAGCAAGCTGCCAGTTACCGCTCTTGACGGCACCAATCAACTTGTCGGCAGTCCCGGCCGCCTCTTCCGTAGTCTCCGGAGCCTGCGCGGCTTCATTGACCACCTCGGCCTCCGCAGGAACGGCCTCCGCAGGAACGTCCTTCGGGGCAACCACTTCGACCGGAGCAACCACAACATCAGTCGGTGTAACCTCGGGGGCGTCGACAACATCGACCGTGGGGGCCGCGATTACGTCAGTCGTCGCAGGGGTAGCGACGACAGGGACAGTCGCGGGGGCAGGGGCGACGGTAGGATCGACCACGGCAGGAACAACGACAGCTTCGGTGACCGGCTGCACCGTAGCCGTCACGGCCGTAAGACCCGGGCCCACGCCGACGTCCTCAGCCAGAGCCACGCTCGCACTCCCCAGGACCAGAACCAGAATCAGCACCAGCAGCAACGATAGATTCCGCATGACTAGAACTCCTTCTTCTGAGGTGACGGGGAATCCGTCACCTGTTTCTTCGCGCAGCCAACTGCACGAAGCGCAGCCACTATGGACTCCCGGGCTTCTTTTGTCAAGTCTGGGAGTTCCAACTGACGTCTTAAAGCCTCACGATACCTGTCTTCGTGCGGCTTTCGGACCTCAGCCGGAATCTGACTTCGGACTACAACAGCCATTGTTAAACGTAACCTGGGTAGGTTTCCTGGAGGGTCTGGGCAGGAGCCAGAGAGATATTTGAGAGATCCGGCCCCAAACGTGCGCCAACTCGGAACATGGGCTTACCCTCCAAACGGTATCGATCTGCGGCGGTCTTGCCGAAACCATATCCCGTGGGGGAGATAATACCGGAGATGCTGAGATTCCCGGGCTGGTTATCCGCAGGGTCTTGTCCAGACACCATCCTGGTATACCGGTCTGCCCCTGCCAGAACACCAGAAGTGAGAATGATCATTTGAATCTCATCCCCCTCCGACACCCGAGCCGTAGGAGCAAAAGCATCCTCAGGATAGTTCCTCACGAGAATGGCCTTGCCGGAAAGAATCCCGCCCTTCAAAATCGGCTGCTGGCCTGTCTGGAACTCCCCGTTCACCCACTCAATCGGACCTCCGGGCTTCAGCCCTGAAGCCATGAAACAGGCACCGCCGCCACGGAACAAACGGAACCGCTTGGTTCCAGTTGGACGCTCTGCTGCATCATAGGCTACATACGTGAGGACAGCCCCGTCGACCATGCCGAGGGATTCCCCGGGGGTGGCCGTGAAACGGCTGTACTCATCCCCGCCCGAAGAAAGAGGCAACAGGGTCTGGGGTACATCGACCCCGTTATAGAATGCCCGCATTCCCGAGGAAGTGTCATTGAGAGGGCTCTCCCCGATGAAATCGGAATCCTGTAACAGGATACCCAGAGGGAGCCTTTCCGTCATACCGGCCAGCCCGATCGGAGAAGTACCGTCGCCTGCATTTACAGGAGTATCTTTCCCGCCAGAGAAATGCAGGTAAGTGCTACCAGAAGTGGCTAGCATGTTAACGTCGCCACCCCAAATCTGCACGGCCCCAGTGGCAGAACCCCCACTGACGTTTCGGATGACTTCCAGAGACAAGGAATTACCCCAACTACCACCCGGCCAAGCCTGGAATCTAGCGTACCCCCCGAAATTCTTTGCTTCAAAGATGGTAGACCCTGAAAAATGTCCGCAGATATTCAGGAGCGTTGCCGAAACGTCAGCGCCAACGTCACCGTTAGTCATCTCGTGGGTGGCCAAAAGTTGGGCGCCCCTGTAAATATTGAACACTACTGGATCCGCCCCGACCAGAGCCCCTGTGGTGTTGGTAGAAATAGTGAAATAGACCGAAGCTCCCCCTGCCGTACGCAGATACCCTTCGGAGAAAGCTCGAATCTTAGTAGTCGGGTCAACACTCAAAGTTGTCTCAGGCACCCGCAGGAACGACCTGAAAGACCTCTCCGTGTACCCTGTATCCGTAAGAGTCCCTTCGAATAGGTCCCCGCCGATCTTTCCCGTACCGTATGTAGTGTAGAAATCCAACGAAGCCAGAACAGCGAACCCTCGGGGGTTGGGGATTTCCAACTGGTCTGCACCCGTAACGGGATTGAACTGCTGTACTTGGTTGGTGAGGCCGTAAGAATCTGTCGGGGGAATCTGCCCAGGGGTACTGCGGAGACCGTAGTCCCCCATGTTCCTGGTGTTGCCGTCACGAGTCCCGTAGGGATCCCCTTGGTAGGGAGTCCGCGAATATCCCGTATACACCATGTCATTCAACGAGGCAGGAGCCGGAATGACCATGTGGATGTCCTGAAGCAAAGCCGCCGCAGGAGCCTCCCCCGGACTTCCACCGCTTTCTACGGCGGTCATATCTGTGCCAGCCCCGTTGTGGAGGCGGCACAGAACGTAGTTGTTCTCTGTAATGAACTCCTTGGCAAAACCGAACACCGTGGCGACTACTACGTAATCGAAATCCTTGAAGTCGCTGAATCCAGGGGCTCCCGTGTAATCCCGGGCCTTGGTCACGTCAATCACGTTCGACGGAATAACGTAGGTGTGGTCTCCGACCTCAGGATTCGTGGGATCCGTTCCAGTGATATCCCGGGCCCCGTCTTTCATGATGAACAGAGTCTGCTGGTCCACATCCGTCCGCAGAAGGTTCGTGGCCGCTCCCGGGGTCGGAGTGATGCGGTCCGTGTTGAAATCATTGCCGCCCAGATCAATCCACTCCTGACGCTCATATACCCCGTAAAGACGAGCAATCCCGAGATAGGGCGGGAACTGAATCCCTTCCAATCCAGCCCCTAAGTCGGAAGACTTCACGTTCTGGAACTGGCGAGCCACTGAATAGGCCAGAGATCCGAACAGACCCGAAACCGTATCCGAACGGCGTGCCTGATAACAAGGACGATTCAGAACTCCGCCAATGGTCGGACCCGCATCCCCGTAAACACGCTCGTTTCCGGTCTGGAAATGGAGCTGAAGTACGGAGTTACCCCCCAGGTTATCATCCCCACCAATGATGTTGAACACCAGTTGGGTAGGATCAATGGAATCTCGGAACAAGTGGTTGATACCGCTCAGGAACGTCCCCGCCCCACTATTGAGATCCGTGTGATAGGGAATATCCTGCCGACCCAACCGAGGCATGAACTCCGGAGGTAGAGCAAAAGCCAGAGTATGCGCCGGAGTAAACAAGCCCAATCCGTCTTTAGGGATCAAAGAGACAGGATAAGCCACAGCCCCCAACAGACTGACAGCAGGAGAGGTCACAATCCCTGCCAAGGTCATAGCCTCATCCTGGAACGGTCGCAGAACCAGCGTCTTCGAACCTTTGTCGACGAACAACTCATGCTCTCTGTCCTGCTCCGCCCCCGACACCAAGTTCCCTCCCGCGTCAGGAAGAACAGGTGCCGCCACACCCTTACCAGACAACCTATTCCACAGTTGAATGTGGTCGGGGTCAAAGTAAGTTTCGTCCAGGGGCATACTCGTGTTGTTCGCAAAAGTGGAATCCAGAACGCCCTTGGCTTGACGCAGGTAGTTCGGAAGGGGGTTTTTGAGAGCAACCCGCCACAGGTCCTCCGCAAGACGGGCTGTGCCGCCGCGTCCGGGAGAATAGAGGAGCGTAGTGCTAATCTCCAACTTAGAGGTGCGCACCGCTGGAGTCATACTGTAATTTCTCGCGGCACCGACTACTTCGTGCAGAGCATTGTATTTCCACGGGTGGGATCCCGTCGCGGGCGTCCCTATCGCATCCCCCACGTCAGTCAACACAATTGCCAGGGCAGCAGGGCCTGCTCCCGGGCCCGTTGCAGGACCCCCATCGTCAACAGTTGAAAACACGGACCGGAGTTCCACAGTCAGGCTGTAGGGTCCGGCTGTAGTAACCCAAGCGGCAAAACTCGAATCCACCGGACGTACTCTGATCCGAGTAGCCGCAGTGGCAGGAGAACCTCGCGTAAGACCCATACCCACAACCTGGAACGCCCCGTTGTTGGTCTGAGCCCCCGCTTCATGATCCCCGTAAAGCACTGCGTAAACCCCCGAACGGGAGCCGGTACTGTCGTTGCCCAGAGGGTTCAAAAGGAAATCAAGATCATATCGACCCCCCAGCACGGTACTGGTAAAGAGGTCAATATTGAACCCCATTTCAATATCAACGTCCCCATCGGTCCCTACCAGAAGAGCCGCTCGCGTGATTCCTTTTCTGAACAGAGGGTCTAGAACCCCTCCAAGAACCATGAAAGGTTTCTGGTACTCCCCCGCGGGATAGGGATACATCGGTCCAGGATGTCCATAGGGCAGAACAGTCTCCTGAACAGGAACAAACACTTCCCCATCGGCTCCCGGTTCCATGGCATACGAATTCAAAAACTTGGCCGTAACTGGAGTCTGGGACCCCGTAGCCGACCAATCACTTGTCAGATAAGGCGAGAAACTCGTGATAGACTCGTAAGGCATTACGAAACGAACCGCTCGGGTATTCCCATCACGGAACGTAGCCCTGGCGCCGCTACCATTGTCCGCCCCACCAAGGAACAGGAAAATGGTCGAACCGTTAGTCCATTCCCCAGCGGTGTTTGCGTTATTGATAAACCCCTGAGCCTGGAAATCCGCCCCTACATCCCAACCTACAGTGATATCCAGGGAGTTAGCATACCCATTGATCAAAGGCACATCGGGATCACACAACACCGTCACGCCACTCTGACAGACCGCAGCGTCCGACCAAATGGTTCGAATACCATCCGGCCCGTCCAAAGGCACGGTCTGGTTTGGGGCCGCAATTGTCCCTACAGCGTGGAGCCAATCGGTTTCCACAACGTAAGGTCCGATCGTATCCCCAGGCCCCGACCTTTTCCAAGAGGACTGCAACTGTCCCGACAAGAGCTTCCCGAGGTTATGCTCCAGAAGCCGCTGGTAATCCCAATTGCCCGGGTTGACCGCTCGACGCAAATCCAGAATGTCGGTAACCGCAATCTGATCGGAGAACAATCCGTCAGGACGGGTATTGAAGAACCCGAAGGCGGAACCGGCTGCATGACGAGTAGCACTCGTGCCCCAACAACCACGGACTGAAATGGTAACGGTATTAGCCCCCACGGCCGAGACCTTCACCAATTCGGTGCCGATCCACAGATACAACCCCGACACGATCAACGCCGGAATCTGGGTGTCATCCAAACCGGAACCCGTGAGGCCCGTTACATTCACGACGCCCGTGAAAGTATGAAGTAGATCCGCGTCCAGCGTAGCACTGGTCAGAATCTTGGCTCCATCACGGGGGTCTACCAACAGAGAAGCAGCGGTATTGCGGTTGAACCCGCCGTTCTGGTTCGGGTTGCCCCCACTCGAATTGATCGCTACGAAAGCAGAAGCATTCCGACGGAACACCGCACAAATCGGAATCGCGTAGACGTAACCATCTACCGTTCCCAGACCGTTGTTGGAATCCCCGTCTCCCGCCCTCCACAAAGAAGGGTCCCCGAGAGTCTCACGCATGTTACTGAAAAGCCCGACAGGCCCGCCAACCGGAGCCGTCGCCGTCCCCTGGCCCAGGATATTCGGGTCCCCCAAACCATCGGGATAGACGTCGAGAGCCACACCGGTCCCGCCGCCCGCTCCTGCTCCGTGAACTCGAATGCGGTATTGCAACTGCACCCGCTTTGTGGTCTCGAATCCGACGTCAGGGTCCGTTAGATCATCGGCGGGATTCGTATCCCCGTACTCTACGTTTCCGTACTTCCAAACCGTGCTCGCCGAGGGCTTATTCACCGTCGAAGGATTGGCCGAAACCAGAGCCCGCCAAACTTCCAGGAACACCATATCGATGCGGTTGTTGGTCGCGGGAGGCGGGTTCAGTCGAACATGATTGGCAACCCCCGCCAACTGCGTCCCCGCGATGGGGAGAATCCAACCATTCACGTTAGCCCAAAGAACCGGCTGAGTCTCACCAGCCCGAGTGTTCCCGAGCACGAAAAAATTGCTCCACATGGGGTCAAAGGCATAGTCCGCCATGGCGATGGTCGGGTCCAACAGGAACCCCGAGTACATCAACGAACGGACGTGCTCCCGGACCTTCTCATTGGCAAGATGGTTCTGGAGAACGTGCTCCGAATCCAGGGGAGGCATATCCTGCTGCCAGACCACCACGTCAAACTGGCGATCCGTTGCCGGAAGAACTCGCGTAAGCCCAGTGCCGTAGCTCGTAGTCATATCCTTCTATCTCCCCTCTAGAAAAGCAGAGCGTACTGAGCGAGGTACACCCGCTCACGGGTGGTATTCATGAACATCAGCCGAACCGAAGGGGCCTTGGAACAGACAGCAATCGGCGTCAGCCGATTGGCGATGAACCAGTTAGCTCCATCGTCGATAGAAAGGAACACGTAAAAATCAGTGGGCTCCTGGTCCATTTCTTTGATCCGCTTGATGGCCGGAGTGTTCTGACCGTTTAGCAGCCCTCCAGTCGCCCGCACGTCCTGACTCACCTCGTACGAGTATATCTTCCACCAGACCATGAACTTGTCCGCCCCAATCCCCCCTGGAGTAAAGCTACCAACCTCAGTGATCGGATTGGTCATTACCAGCCCGGGGTTTGCCGTAGTCGGATTGGGAATGGGCAGAGAAGTACTTCCTGGAGCCATACCCGCAGCAGAACCCGTCAGCACTCGGGTTTGCAAAGGCACGTCCGCCCATGAGAACTCAGGAATGCTCTGGTGAGCATGAACTGCCGTGAGGTCCAAACCTCCCGAAACCGCTGTAACATCCGCCGCCGTCAACAGCGGATTGAAATAGCAGTACTCGTACTGAGGGTACTGGGCCAACAGGAGCGCAAAAGACTGACTGCACACGTCAGTGCCATCGACCGGCAGAACATGAGAAGAGGAATCGATGTACGCTTCCATCCCCTCTTCGACCGGAATGACAAACTTCCCGTTGATGGGCGTACCAGGAGATCCAATGGGAGGAGACTTCTCCGCTTGGAGAATCAACCCCCCCGCGCCTCCGGCGTTCAAAACGTGCGATGACAGGTCAACAAGGATTCTCATGGATACCACTCTACTGTCCTACCTAGGACGGCCTATAGGGAAAGTATCGTCGTTCTCCGAAACAGTCCCCCGACGCACTCCCCGCCTTGGGGTGCCTTAGACCATACCGACGAGCTACAGACCGAGACTCTTGAACGCTTTGAGCAAGTGCTTGACCAGCATGTACGAGCGCTCTTCAGGAATCAGTATCTCCGCCCGGTTCTCCAGCTCAGAGATTTCCACGATCTCAGCCTTCTCGTACCCCATCCCCTTCAGGAAGCTCATCATACGTTCGACACACCCCTTGAAGACCGAGGGCTCCAACTTCGCACCCGGAAGACCCCCTGCTCCGGGGCCGTACAGCGAGACCTTGTAGTTGCCCGGTTCCCCCCAAGCATGGAACATCCAATCAGGCCCCAGGTTTTGCAGTGCCGTGAAGGGGCACTGCGTCCACCCCATGCAAGTCAGAACCTCTGCCCAAAGGTCATCCTCCCCACCATCCGGCAAACACCCAGTTGCCACCGCCCGTTTCACCAAAGCCTTTGCCACTGGCAGAGCCTCGTCACTCATGGGGATCTCAAAAATGCCCATGCAGACCTGAACACGGAAAAATCTACCGACCTTGTTTCCAGACCTGAAAACTACGAGCGGGAATTCGGTCTTCTCCTCAGTTACGGGGTAGGTCTCAAGCTCACTTGCGTCTTTCGGATTGATAGTTGACATAGAACCTCCTCGGCATTTTATGGGCACCAGCACCCACGCTGATATAATACACACTCCAACAGGAGAATGAGACCATATTTGCCCTCGAAAAGACCCTTGGCCTACTGAACGACCTCGGCGCTATCAAAATAGGGAAGCCGGTAACTGCCTTATATCTTCTCTTAGGTAGGCAGCATGGAGGAATTCGAAAATGGCACGAGTGGTTTCATCCAACGATCATGGAGTCTGGCTCAGCCCGACCAATGGCACTACCGTCATCACAGGCACCTACAACTTCGTGGCTGGTCCTGGTACCGACGAGATTATCGCGGTGTACGACTCCCTGGGAACTCCGCCCATCGGGGCCACGGTACCCTACATCGTACCCTACGTCAGGAACCTGAGCGGAATCGGGGTCGGATTCGACTACACCTGGGTCGTTCGAGGCTGTGATGTAAAACCGACTCCCGCAATTCCCCCCATTCCGTTCGTGAGCGCCGACTGGACCGCGATCAGCACGCAGGTTCAACCACAGAAAAGGGAAACCCAAGCCTTTGCCACCATGGGGACTCCCCAGCAGGAATTCCTGCACATCTGGCGTTACTATCTTGTGTACATTAGCAGCACCGCCGTTGCTCCAGGTGGCAACGTCCAGTTCGGGTTTGACTTCGTGAAACGCGGATAGATGGAGGCCATCTAAATGGCAACTGTCACGGTTCGTCTAGACGGAACGGGTGATGCTCTCACGGTCACCGCGGGGTGTTTACTAGGCGGGGTGGGGGACACTATCTCCATCACCGAGGCCGGGACCTACGTGGACGAAACCCCTGTTCTGCAAGCGGGTCAGACAGTCAGGAACGATTCGGGCGGCGTCGTAATCTTGAAAGACGTCGCCTTGCGAGCCACGTATATGATCACGGGAGCCGCCGGAAGCTCAATAACGGGTTGTACTCTTCAGTGGCGGTCGAACTTTGCCTACGTGATGGACGGGCGCTTTGCCGGATTCTCCCTCACGGGAAACGTTCTTGAGTGCTTAGATGCTCCCTTGGCGGGCACCTTCTATATCTTGCATGCCACGGGAGGATCAGTCCTAATTTCCGGTTGCACAGACACCGGAACTTCCAGCCGGTACCAACTGGCTCTCTGTGGCGGAGGGACAGTTTTACAGGCAGAAGACTTGGTTCTCCCCCTGACGGGAACCGCCCTCGGGACAGTTGTCCAACAGGAGACGGGGGATACCCTAGTACTGCGGAGAATCCGAACAGGTACGGCCGTTGTGGCTATCAATGGCGCTACCGGGTCGGTGATTCTCGACAACTGCTACCAATCCGGAGCAGGCTATCACGCCTCGATTCTGGCCGCAACAGCAACAGACCTCACGGTGCTCTCTTCTGGTTCGGTTGGGGATCTGCTAGAATTCCAGGGCGGGGCCGCTTTGCATGATCTCGAAATCCGTGGTTCCTGTGCTGGAATTCTGGTTACGGGTGTTGCTACTCTCTCTGGAGCCTTTACGGGCTCTTACAATATCTATAACACGACAGCCGCCGGCACCTCTTCGGCAACAGACAAGAACGGAATCACACAACTCGGTCTGACCGGTCCGTTGGGCATAATTACTCCGCAATCGGACTCTCCCCTGTACCGTCGGATTCCTCCGAGTGCCGGCACGATGCTCGCTTTCTTCTAGCGCTTTTTCTGTTTCATTCCATCCCGTCTTGGTGTATACAAGAACAGAGACAGTTTAGGGATCCCTATGTGGCACGAACGAGAAGATGGAATCAAGGTAGGTGGAGATTATGATTTCCTAGGGCTGCTCCGGCACAAGGACACGGGGCTCTATCATGCCGCCGTGTTCGAAGAGTTCGGCCCTGGAAAGCAACGATGCAGAGTCGTAGACCCTACTGGCAAAAGCTACGATGACGCTGTCGAACTCCTCTCAGGGTTGCGGGACGGTTACCTCGTACCGAACATGAACGTCTCGGAGGTAGGTGTGCCTTGGGACGGAACTGACAAGTACACGTTTGCGCTGGCTCTCTGTGGCGGCGTCGAAGGGAACTAGAAAAAATGTCGCCTCGTAAGCACTTCGACTTGGAGCACTCGTACCGATTCCAAGTCCCCATGAACGTGGATGCTCGACAAACAATCTTGATTCACCCCGAAGGTCAGCAGCGGCTCATCTTCGAGTCTCGTTACCTCCTGGAGAAGGATAGCACCCCCCTGGACGGGGGCGGGGTCAAGCTGAGCGGTGTCCGTCTTCGGAACGATTGGACCCTCATCGTAGACTATGCCAAGGGAGAAATCTGCCCGACGGTGGACCTCCGAATGCACATCATCGTCCCCGAACTGTTGGGCAAGGAATTTGCCTACGGGATGGACTTGAGTCCTGGGGCCAAGACCTTCCTGGAGTTCCGTTACGAGCTACAACCTGACACCACCTTCAAGTTCGCCGAGTTCCACATGGGTCGAGAGACCCTCTCCCCCGATGGTCCCTGGCGTGAGGCACTCCCCAAATTCTTCGGGGAGTCTTTCAAGTTCCTGGTTCCGGACCGGATCGTGAGAGAGCACTCCGAGACGGGGGAGGACGGCCAGGAGAAGTGGTTCGGAAATTACAGAATGCCATTCCTTGCCCGTGTCATTCCTGGCAAGGACGAAACCCAGGACGTTTTCTTTCCGACCACCTCCCTGATCCCACAGCCCTGATCTCTCTTTTAAATCACCCATGCAATTCCAGTTTCATTCCGACCTCCCTTGGTGTATACAGGGGTTGTGAAGCAAGGGAACGAAAGGCTTACAAAATGGACGCACACGAAAACTTCACAACCCTCATCAAGGCCCGGATTCCTGGGGTGAGTATCAGCACCTCACAGAGCGGGCTTCACGTCCAATTTGGGCACAGTCGGGTGAAGGTGTCTCCGGTACAGAGCCAAGCGAAAGGCTTTTTCCTCCGTGGTCGTCGAGAAGGCGGAGAGGGACACCCGACCACTTGGGAGGATCTGCCGCTGACGAAGCAAGTCGAGGATCTCTCCGAAGCCGTCGACTGGGTGTGCTGGGTGCTGGAGACGGGCCGCACTTGCGAAGTCGGCAAGGGTCTTAACCTGCGGACTCTCAACACATGGCCCCCTTTCAGTCCCGTGGACTATGACTTCAGGTACCTGTGCGATGAGGTTCTCCGCCTGAACGAGCACAGGCGTCCCGCTTGGGACCTCAATCCGGACTACCAGCGAGGGGCTGTTTGGACGAAAACGCAGCAGTCCCGTTTCATCGGGCACCTCCTGGAAGGGGGGCAGGCTCCGTTGCTCTTCGTCCAGCGGTATGACAGCCCGAAGAATGCGCCCGCCGGTCACAAGAAGGACTACTACGACCTGCCGATCGAAGTGATCGACGGACAGCAGAGGATCCGCGCTATCCTGGCCTGGATGGCGAACGAGATCCCGGCTGAGATTTCGGACGGCCGGTTGCTATGGTACGAGGACACGGACGAGATCGACCGTCGGGGACTGCCCCACGTCAAGGTGGCGATCCTGGATATCCCCCGAAAGGAGCGGCTGGAGTTTTATCTCCGGCTGAATTTTGGAGGGGTCGCCCATACGGCAGAGGACCTGGACAAGGTCCGCGAACTGCTCGCCAATGAGAAAGGGGCCTAGAAGGCCATGGAACTCAAGGAATTCGAGTACCACGTCACGGCCCACATCGCTATCTCCCAGGAAGAAACCGACCTCCTCATCGAAGTGGCCCTGACGCACTACGACAACAAGTGTCAGCAAGCGGTGTTGCCGGGGCCCGGGGCCTTCCTGAATGGGTGGAAGCACCGTCTCGGGTTCGTTGGCGAGGGTCCGAACACCGTTCCCGTAACCTTCCGAGAACTCGACACCTGCATGAAGATCCTGGAAATGGCCCATTTCCGCTTCACTGGACAGGGACAGAAGCAAGAACTCGCTTCCAAGCTCTCCGGAGAGGTCTGGTGTCTCCTCCAGAAAATCAACGACGAGTACAAACGGGTCAACTCTGTCAATCCAGACCCTCAGACGGAAGGCTAAATAGAATGCGATTCCCTAGCGTGAAGGCCCTCGTCGAGAACCTCAAGCTGACGCCCGCCCAAGCCAAGGGCGTACGAGCTTTCCTTCGGGACGGCGAGTCGGCGTACATGGTTGATCCGAAGTATCGGAACCGAACGTGGTCCGACGAAGATCGTGCCAGGGTGGTTCTCGAATCCGCGAACGAGTACCTCGACAAGAACGTCCCCTACACCACGATGCTTGTGAACGGCGTCGAAGTGATTCATCAACACCCGAGCGACTTCTCCAACTGTCGCGGGGACGGCGGGATCTGGATTGCCTATATAAACACAGGAGAAACGTACCAGAACACGCTTTGCATCTGCTCCACGGGACCCGAGACCGTTTACATCGGGTCCTGGGGTGGTACAGTAGAGGGACTGGAGTTGCGGGGCCGAAAGTTTGAGTGAGGGAGATTCGAGAATGGAAAAGCGCTACCTGATCACTTTCACTCACGAAGGTTGCTTCAGTCTACAGAACGACGTCACGAACCTCTCTCCAGTTGAGTGGCTGATCTACAAGCGGACCTACGACAAGGAAAAGGTCGTGCTGGTCAACGCCATTGAAATCCCGCCCGAAGACTACGATCTGTACATCAAGAGAATAGTCCTGGTGGAGGCGTGATATGAAAGAACCTCTGTCCGGACCCGCCAAGGTGTGCCTGCATTTCCTGTACCTGATCGATCAGGACCGGAAAATAATAGCAACACCGAACTGTCGATACCCGACTAGACTGCCGGAACCCTCCGAGGTAGAGATAGCTATGCTGGCCCTGGGATACACAGAGACAGCGGAAGAATTTAAGAAATGTCTGAAAGAACTGGAAGACTGGCGTCTAGTGAACCCTTTCGAGGCCAACGGCGGGCCTTGCTTTTCCATAACCAGTCGTGGTATCATAGCCGTGGGGATCCTCACGGCCTGACCTGAAAGAGACCTCACCATGACCCTACTGCATCTAGGAATTGCCCTCTTCGTCCTGGGCTATTTGCTTGGAATCCTGCTCATCGTCAGGGCATTCAAGAATCATCTGAGAAACCAAGACCTGAACAAGCCCACCGAACCGCCCGCCCCTACAGACCCTCTCAGGCGGCCTCTGTTCGTCGAGCCGGATATGCGGCACCAGTGCGCCGTGATGAAGCAGCAGGAAGAACGTAAGCGGACAGAACGCAAGCTGAGAATCCTGGCCGGACTGGACTTGCTGCTCTGGATTGCCGGACTGGTGTTGATCATCTTCGGCTAGATCGGGTATACTAGCTCCGGCAGAAACCTCTACGGAGCCACCCCCATGCAGAACGGAGTCCTTGACCTCATCTACTACGTAAATCCAAAGGGCTGGATCGCCATCTCCTTCGATGAGGGAGAAACCCTTATAATCCCCGACGGCCGGAGAGTCACGGTCAATCCCGTATGGGAAGAAGAATCCGATGACCTCGAAGAACAGCTTTCCCCCAAGCAACAGGCAGAGCTGGTGAAGTTCCGGGCCCGCCCTCCCATGACCGAAGCGGAACAGACCGCCTGGGATATCCGCAAGATGCGACTGAACCACTCCCGCATCTACGCTCAGCCTGAAGCGGCACGGCCCAAGATCCCTGAGTCAGCCATGGTTATCACAAGTGCTTTGGACGGTGACGGGGAGTGAGACACTGGGAAAGGCTGTCCTCTCACGAGGACTCATTGAGACGCCGAGGAGGTCGTAGCGTAGTGGGCACCCTATCGGGCCTTCATGTTTGATGTGACGGAACCCGAGAATCGGTGGAAACACTGGAGGACCTATATTGAATGAACGGTTATGCCCTCTCACGAGGGCTCATTAAGACAAAATCCTGGAAATGAACAACCTGAATTCGGCGGAGGAAAATGAGAAGGTGCCCAGAACAGGACGGAGTGGAAACGTGCCCCAGTAGGGACTACAGCAAGCCTACGGCACCTCAAGCCGTATCGAGGGCCTCGAAATTTCTCTCCCTCATCCTTCGGCACCGTCCTGAAGTTATCGGAATCAAGTTGGACTCCGAAGGATGGGCAGACATCGACGAAATTGTCCGCCTCTCCAATGGGAAACTGACCCGACCTCTCATTGACCAAGCCGTGGCGGATAACAGCAAACAGCGGTTCGGAATCTCCGAGAACGGCAAAAGGATCCGAGCCAGACAAGGGCACTCCCTTGACGTGAACCTTGGCCTCATCCCCGTAGAGCCTCCGGAAACTCTCTACCACGGAACCTATCCCGGAGCCCTCGAAGCAATTCGTCGAGAGGGCCTACGAAAGATGAACCGCCAGCACGTACATATGGCGGCGGACGTCGGAACCGCTTCTTCGGTCGGGATGCGGCGTGGGGCTCCAGTGGTTCTGCGAATCCAGGCGGGCAAGATGCACAGACAGGGCTTCTTGTTCTATCAGTCGGAGAACGGGGTTTGGCTGACAGACTCTGTGCCGCCTGATTTCATCGAGGAGTAAGGTGTCAAAAACCGAAGAGAAAAAGGCTGCTCGACGTAAAGAATCCCAGGACCGCCGTGCGGCTCGACGTCAAGCTTTGCTGGACGCAGAAGCAAAGCACCTGGAAGAGCTAGAAGCCCTAGCCGAAGAACACCACAAGACTCGCCAGCGGCTCGTGCAGTTCAAGTGCCGGAACGGCGATATAATTAGCTTCGATTTCCGGAACTCCATCACTGTTCCGTTTGATCCCGACAAGGACTCCGTGGACAATCTTGGCCCCCGCGTCCAGGAACAGATCCGGCTTACCAAAGAAGCAGAGAACAGTCGGCCAAACTAACTTAACGATTCCGGTTTCATTTCATCCAGCTTTGGTGTATACAGTAAACATGGGGCGGAGAGGTGTCTTCTCTCCTCTCCCTGTTGACCGAAAGGGCTGTTGCGATGTCCAGGACCGAAGAACAGAAGGCCGCTCGCCGTAAGGCGGCCCAGGACCGTAGGGCCGCTAAGAGGCAAGCCCTGATCGACAAGGAACTAGAGTATCGTGAGGAAATGACACTCATGGATGCGGAATGGAGCAAAACCCATAAGAGATACCGTTCTCCCTCACTTGAAATCGGGGCCGAATCTCTAGAAGAGGTTCAACATCGCGTCCAGGAGATACTTCGTTTGAGAAAAGAGGCTCGAACAACGGAACCCGACTAGACAGAGGACTACCGTGGCTCAGAAGAAAAAGGCAGGAACACTCGAACGGAGGGCCGCCCGTCGCCAAGCCGTGGCAGACGAACAGGCCGCTCGCCAAAGGGAATATGACGAAAGGGCTGCTAGGAGGCGGGCTGCTCCCCCTCCTGATATCGTAGAATTCACGTGCAGAGGTAACTCCTTCAAGTTCGATTTCACGAACTCGATCCGGATCCCCTTTGACACGACCAAGGACGACCCCGATGATCTAGGCCCTGTCATAGCGGAACAACTTAGGTTGATGAAGGAAGCCGAAAAGAAGGAACCCAACTAGCGGGCTAGTTGAAGTCCCAGGTGCTTGGCGATATCGTCATGAGTGATCACAGAATGTCCATCCCAGGGAATCCTGCCCTCCAAGAAATCAAAACTGAATGACCAGTTCCGCTCCTTGGAAATTCCTGCTCGGCCAAGCGCCGTTTCAAACGCAGGGCCTCCGCTTTTAGGGTCTACGGCTACTTGGGCGTCCATAGTCCTGAAATAGTACATTCCCACGACGCCAGTCTTGGCCTTAAAGATCACGGATTCCTGTCCGTACTTCCGACCGAGTTCGAACAAATCCTCATGCCGAATATTTTCAACTACAACGGAATGCTCTTTTTTCCCTTCCCAAGACCCTTTGAAGTCGGAGACCTTACGATAACCGAGCTTTTGCAAGTCGACTATTAGCTGTCCGTGTCTCTGCTTGTTGATGCTCTTCTTGCCGTCAAGGTAGGCCGATATGACCCCTAGTTGCCCAGGCTTACTCATGAAATACAGGAAAGCCCTTTGGGAAATAGCCAGCCGGACCGTGCTCGCAGTCCGCAAAGCTAAGAACCTGGAAGCCACTCTCGAAACCAAGCTACTGAACATGGGGTAAACTCCAACCTGTCTATCATAGCAGAAGCTATAGCGAAACTACCGCGACCGGACCATAAAGGCACACTAAAGCGGGGAGGTTTAGTGTGCAAGCTCCCTTTACTTTAAGGTAAAGGTCTTTACCTTAGCCATCGGACGGACCGAATTGCTAGTGCTTTCCTGTGATTGCTGGACGCGGTTACACTACAGAAGGGCCGTTTTGTAGTGTAACCGCGTTCGGGACTTCGGAACGATTTGGGTTTCATTTTCATTCCCCGTGGTGTATACAGGGGGATAGAGAAACCGTTCCTTCAGAGGAACCCACCAGTGCGTAAGCAGACTCTCCAGTTACTAGGTTCGGCTCTGACCGAGAAGGACGTCGAGAACGCCTATAGGGCGGAGATAGTAAACACCCGCCCTGACGTCTCCCTCACCTCTCCCTACAACACGGATGGCCTAGCCTGTTGGCAAACCGTCAGGATGCTCTTGGAAGCCAAGTACGATGAGCACCTGAAAGAACGAGCTTCCCTCTGTGGAGTTCTGGGGCAACTGTTACTGTATCTCAAGAAATTCGAGCAGGCCGGTGAGATCCTCCCCAACGTCTTGTTCGTTGGAGATAGGAACGAGTGCTTGGTCCTGGGCACTTCGGCCGTCCAGAGTTTCCTGAGCCAACCGATCGACTGGTCGGTGGCGCCTTCCAAGGGCTCACCGGAACTAACGCGGGCGTTGGTCTCGGGGCTCAACCTCCTTCCTTACGTGTACGACGTAAACGGGAGCTTGAACTTCCGTGATGTACTCGCCAAGGTCGAAGTGCTGGCCAAGGGAGAATTTCACGCCGTACGGGCGACTCCCGGGAACGTCGGCGTCATGTTCAACTACTGGCAGAACAGGGTGTTTACCGGAAGTGCTTTGACGCCGGTCGAACAGGTCGACGTATTCCTGCGGTGCCTTTTCCAGCCTACGGACGTCTATCTCCATCCCGTCAAACGGGGAGTGTTGGTCGTCCCTGGGTATGGGGACGGGGTAGTGGTGAACGCCGACCAGTACCGGTCGTTCTTCGACCACTTCCAACAGGGGTATCGGCCTTCGGAGGTTGAGGCGTTCTACGCCATGAAGGACCGGTTGATAGAAGATGATGCAAGGCGGAGACAGGGTGCCTTCTACACGTCGAATTTGTGGGCCGACTCGGCGCATAAGGAACTCGAAAAGGTACTTGGGCCGAACTGGAAAGAGGAGTGCATAGTCTGGGATTCGAGTGCCGGAACAGCGAACCTCACCCGTGACTACGTGTTCGCGGACTTGATTCTCTCGACGGCTGAGAAGCCCGACGTGGAGGTAATCAAGAGCCAGAGCTACAATCCTGGTGCTTCGGTCGTGCAGTACGATTTCCTAAACCCTGGAGTGCCTAGTCCCTTCTTCTTCGTCGACGCCAAAGACAAGAATGTCCTGCCTGAATCCGTAGTGGAGCGGCTTCGTAGAGCGGCTGCGGCTGGGAAGCGACTTGTGTGGTTCGGGAACCCGCCTTACGGGACTGCCAACAATGCAGGAACTGTGGAGGGGGATAGTAAAGCGGGAATAGCCCTCACCGCTACCAACACGGCGATGAAAACAGCCAAGCTGGGCGGAGCTTCACAGCAACTCTACACGCAGTTCATGTTCCAGTTCAACAAGGTTGCACGGGACTTCGGATTCGAGAAGTCGACGGTCGCTTTGTTCTCCGTCCCGACTTTCATGAGCAGCGGGAGTTACAAACCCTTCAGGGATTGGTGGAATAGCCAGTATGAGTTCCAGTCAGGGTTTCTGTTCCAGGCTTCTCACTTTGCGGACGTGAGCAGCCGTTGGGGGATCTCGTTCACCGTTTGGAACTCCCCTGGAAAAACTGACTCCAAGAGAACATTGCCCCTCGACCTGAAAGACGTTCAAAACTTCTCTGTTATCAAGACGGGAACGAAAACAGCCTACAACGCGGATGGGAGAGAAGCTTCCAAGTGGGTGCGGGAACCTTTGGGCAAAGCACGCGGGGTGGACGCTCCGCAAATGAGTAGCGGGCTCAAAGTGAAAGAAACAGGACGGGGCTCTCTTGTCCCTGGTGCTCTTCTGTTCTTCGGGAACAACAGCAACAACCTCTGTGATAGTGGGACCCTCGTCTATGTGGTTTCGAGTGCTGACACTCGAAACCACGGGCTTTCTGTTCGTTGTTCCAATTGGCGTCGTGCTGTTGCCCTCTTCGCAGCCCGTAAGCTAGTCGCCGAAACCTGGGACAACCAGAAAGACGAATATCTCTCTCCTGCCAAAGACACCCCTGGTTACTCCGGCTGGCTCGATTCTTGTCACGTCTACGCCCTTCTCCACAACTCGAACAACTGCACCTCGATGCGTTCCGTCTCCTACGCCGGCAAATCTTGGGATATCCACAACCATTTCTTCTGGAAAGACCACGCAAGCGCTCTCGTTGCCCTCGACACTCCTGAGACGCCAACGCTCTATCGGGACTGCAAAAACCACCCTGCTAAGGACGTGTTCGGGAACCCCGTAGAATCAACACCAGATCCCTACATGGCCCATGTTCTGCGTTACAAGGTGAACCTCTCCCCCGAAGCTAAACAGGTTCTTTTCCTCCTGGACAACCTCTGGGTCAAGTCCTTGCCCGTTCGTGAGGCTTATGCAGCCGGTAAGCCGGAGTTGCACTTGACGAGCTGGGACGCGGGTTTGTACCAAACCAAGCACCTTTTCAGGGACTTGTTCCCGCAGGAATGGTCAGAACTCCAAACGGCCTTCAAGGCACTAGCGGAAAAGTTGCGTCCGGGAGTTTACGAGTACGGTTTCCTGCGGCGATAATTCTCTGCCTATTTCAGCCAGAAGTTAGAATATGCTTGAAATGCAGAGTCTAGCCTAGGCCGCTTCCGGCAATCAAAAAAGACCGGCTTTTGCCCGCGGTCCCAGGCGGATGAAAACACCAGACTTGAAATCTAGTGGATTCCAAGTTTTAGGTGCGGTTGTCTTTGAAAAAGCCTGCTCTTAGGCCAGTACCACAGACTGAAAAGACCGATATCTTGCCTATAGTTTCCTCTCATTGAAAATACCTTTCGAGGTAACAGATGCAAGAGGAATGGAAACCCATTGAGGGATATGAAGGCTACTACGAAGTTTCCAACGCAGGGCGTGTGCGTAGCCTAGACCGGATAGTCCCTAGCGGTACAAATGAAATCCGATTGAGAGGCAGAATGTTAGTACTTCATAAAAATGTAAAAGGCTACTTTTTTGTGAATTTCAGAAAAGACTGCAAAACCAAAGGGTTACTTGTGCATCGACTTGTAGCCGCTGCTTTTGTTCCAAATCCTGCAGAACACCCCCACGTTGCACACCTGGACGGAAACCCTGGAAACAACTGTGCTACCAACTTACAGTGGGCCACTCCACTAATCAACAACAACCAGAAAGGACACTACCACTGTACTCCTATGATCATCCCGCTAGTTGCAATCCCACTTGTGCAAACCAGCGAGATATGGAAACCCGTTGTTGGATATGAGGGGCTTTATGAAGTTTCCGATTGGGGCAGAATACGAAGCATGGATCATTATGTAAAACATCGATGGGGTGGACAACGCCTTGTCAGAGGAACTCTAAGGTACACCGTTTTCTTAGGTCTCTATCCAGGAGTCCATTTAAGCAAAAATAATAGCACTAAAATGCACGCCGTCCATAAACTGGTGGCGAGTGCCTTCCTGGGTCCATGCCCGTTCGGAATGCAAGTGGCCCATTGGGATGGGGACCCTACCAATCCTAAACTCAAAAACCTTCGGTATGCCACCCCCAGTGATAATAACATGGACAAACAACGACATGGTACAGCCCAAAAAGGAGAACGTAGTGGGACACACAGGCTGACAGACGAAGCCGTGAGAGAAATCCGAAAAGCACTCGCCGAAGGGGCTAGTAAAATGTCTCAAGCCCGACGTTTCGGAGTAAGTCATAAAACGATACGCAACCTTGCGGCGGGTAAGATTTGGACACACGTAGTCTGAGATTTTTTTGTGGCGTGGCCTGTTCCCCGAGGAGTGGGCGGAACTCCAAACGGCCTTCAAGGTGCTGAGTGAGAAACTGAGGCCAGGGGTCTACGAATACGGCTTCCTTCGGAAGTAGCCTCTACCTCTGGCTAGCAAGGAATCTTCGAGCAACCCTAGAGGCCGTTTTCTTTTCGTCTGCGGCGTTCATTTGCTCGACGATCTTGTCCGCCCAAGTTTTACCCGGGTCCCCACCCCACAGAAGCCAAGCAACATGGCCCTTGTCGTTCCAGGGCTCCTCGCGAAGTTCTGGTGCGATACCTTTGTTCTTCTCATGGCGTGCAAAGAAGGAATGCATCCTTTTCACGGTGTCGGGAGAAAGCGTGTCCCGCTTCGACAAGTTCGTGGCCCTCTGCACCCCAGAGCCGATCCCTTGTTTGGACGCTTCTGACGGCGTCAACCCTCCTTTGCTGGAAGGATTGGCCTTACGCCTGTACTCCAAACCCTTTTTCGCGGCTTCGGCCACGGCAACAGGGGGCTTGAAATCAATCGTCTCGTACTTGGCGGCGGTAAAAGTTGGCATGATTGGAACGCTCCCTTGTAGAGACCTACAAAGAGAAACCTATAGTCTTTCCATTGGAACCGAATCTTGTCCGATTCCAGTTTCATTTTCACCTCCCTTGGTGTATACAGTAGGTGTGGGGGGATAGAGAAAGAAACAAACCCCCACGAGGAGGTTCCGATGACGAAGTTCCTGCTGACCACGATGTTCGTAGGCGTGCTGGCGATCCTGGCGGGTTGCGGTGGGGCTGATGGGCTCGAAGACTTCGACGTGGGCACCCCCATCCTCGGAACGTGCGAACCGGGCGAAACCGTCGACTGCCAGTGTGAGTCGGACGAAGTCCTGCCGGGTGTCTGCACCGAAGATGGCTCGCATTGCACCTGCAAGCCCGCCGACATTTCCTTTGTCTGTGACTCGACCGTCCAGTGTGACGACGAGAACCCCTGCACGCTGGACGGCTGCAACGACAAGGGCCAGTGCGAACACTGGACGCGGACTTGCAGCGACGGCAACCCCATGACGCTGGACTCCTGTGAACTGGAAACCGGCGAGTGCCTCCACGAGGAAGAGAACCTGAGCGTGTCCCCCGTGCCCGTGAGCGATGGTATCGAGATTCGGTTGGTCTTCGACTGCACCGACAAGACGGGGTATGAGTACCGCCCCCGCCTGCACCTTCTCAAGGGCACCGACGAGGACACCATCGAAACCTTTCATGCGAAAGTGGACACCGAGAACGACACCGTTCTGGTCGAGACGAATCTGTACAAGGACTCCGTGAAGTTCGACCCCAAGGTCCACGGGAACGGCGTATGCGACCCCGGCAGTGGGACGAACACCTACCCCAAGGAGATCGTCACGGACCCCGCGACGTACCTCGTGACCTTGCAGCAGGGCGCCTCTCTCGAATCCCCCAGCACCGTCACTCCCCGTGTGTACTTCTACCCTGACGTGAACATGACCGTCGAACTCTGGAACAAAGGGAACCTCGTGGTACGTCAGCCCGTGAACCTGACCTCGTTCAACCTGATTAGCGGGGCTGCAGTGGACCTCTTCAATCTCACCGTGACGGAAAAAGAAGTGTCGATCGAAAGTCTGGCTCCCGAGAGCCAGACCCCTTGGTGTGCCTACCTCTCGGGAAACGGTTGCGCTGACGTGACCGCTCCGGCTAACTAGGGCTCCGTGACGTTGTAGTAAGTTCCACCAGCAGCAAGCTCCGCATCCATAGCACCCCCGGGCAGAGCGGGAGCCGTAACTCCAAAAACACTAGCTGCACGGTTACCCATGACTATCGCAGTCCCGATAACCCCACCTCCGGCCCCCAGTGCTCCGCTCACTTTGTTTCCCATCACGACAGCACTCGTACCCGGAGCCTGCATAAACCCTGCCACACGATTACCAATATAGACACCCCCCAAACCAATGTTCGTCAGGTTCCCGCTCAAAACGTTACCCTGGACAAAACAATCTCCCTTTACGTTTGGGAAATCCATGTTCACAGCCTGATTGTTAGAGATCACATCAGACCCATCCGGTCCCGTCTGAATAGAGATATTTCCCACGACACGGTTCTCACTTACACAAGCATCATCCCCACAGAAAGTCAAATTCACTCCCACGGTGTTACTGGAAACTTTTGAGCCGTCAGCAACCAAAGCTCCAGCCCCGACAACAACACTACCCGTCACATGATTCCCCATAACGCAAAGGTCCTCTCCGTATGCCTCCAGGCCCCCTGTGACGATGTTGTTACACACCCTGGAGTTGTTTGCGGACAGCACCGCGGTACCAACAAACAAATCTCCGCCAACGGTATTCCCGTCGATGATATGGGACACCCCGGCCAAAGGAGGTGCATCGGAATTACCCGTGACTTTGAAGTCCCCGAGGAAATGGTTCCCCTTGAAAACCCCGCCCGAACACGACAAGGCTCCTGCACCTCCCATCACTAAGGTAATGGTATTCCCGATCAAAGTAAGAGAGAGGGCTATCGCAGTCGGGGAATCCCAAACGTAGTCATGAACATCCGCCAGAATACAGTTCTGAAGAGAGCCAAACCAAGTCAGGTAGGTGTCATCGAGGAACCGGCAATTGACTGCCTGAACGTCAACCCCGAAATAGACCAAACCCGAAGCAACCACGTTGGTCAGGCTGTGGTTGGTCGAGACCATAGCGGCAGTGCCCGCGTTGTACCCTGCTTCCAAAGTAGACACTGAAGTATCCACCACACTGGCGTAGCCCCCGAACAATTTCAGGGCACCTCCCTGGCAGTCGGCCACTTTCACGTTATCGCCATTGATGGTCATATCCCCGGTGAAAACGACCCCTTTCAAAGAAGTGTAGTTAGCTTCTACGGTGAAATCCGTACCCTGACAATCCGTAATACGACACCCCGTAGCAGCCGCAGCTAGCGTGACCGTTTGAATGGCATTTGCGGAAAGTACGAGGTTTGTTGAAACCCCTGACACCCCCAAAACTGTACCCGTATTCCCATGAAGAATCCCATCCACGGAATTCGCCCAGGTGATGTCCGAATTGCTGGTGTTGCCCGAAAAGCTATTCCCTGCCCCAGAAGAAACGGCTATACCAACGTTTCCAGGAGCGGGGGTCTGAATGGTAACGGCGTTATCCTCCACATGGCAGTTAGATCCAGTTACACTCAGACCCGGGCCCCCCGCAATACCCGTACAGACATCCACCAACCGGTTTCTGGAAACAGCGCTTGAATCTCCGCTGAGGACTTGAAGTCCTGTAGCGTAGCTTCCGAGAAGAGTATTATCCGTCACAGACCCCCCGGTGAGGGGATTGACAAGCACTCCAAAGTGGAAACCCGTCAGCGTGTTACCGGAAACTCGAATTCCCTCTCCCTTAGCTCCCCCTAAAGTGGAATTCAGATAAATCCCACCATTCCCTGAATAGTCCCCCCCGGGGAAAGCATTGACAGTGAAAGTGTTGTTCTCGAATACGCTGTAGTTCGCTACCTCTACGTTCCGAGAAATACGAATGCCTGCATCCAACACCTCAGCAGCATAGTTCCTGGTGATGTGGGCGCCAGACAGACCACTCCCGGGATGTGCTGCGTCAATAGACAGGAACCCCTGTGCGGGTCCGTACAGGCGGCAGTTGTCGATAACCAGACGCTGGCACACGCCCCCCGTGTTCGTAAAGAGCACCCTGAGCATAGTAGCCTGATCTCGCACTGGATCAGTGGGCGGATAGGTGGTCTCATCCAGGGTGCACCTGAAAGCTACATCCCGAATGATGATGTCATCTCTGCCATTGAAATCGATGAGGGGCATTTCCCCTTCAGACCCAGGAGTTGTCCCGCCGTCCCAACGAACTTCTTTCTTTTCCCCCGCAACACTTGCGGAGGGCTCACCTTCGATGATGATCCCATCGGCGTTGAACGTGATCGGCAACCTGTCCCCAGGCTCGTCTGTGTAGCCAACCACTCGGATACGAAGCCGCCGACCCGGGTAGTTTCCATTGGCAGGGTTATAAATCTCATTGACGTAGTCAACCGCATCCACGAGAGTTGTGAAATGCGGAGTGTACGCTTCCATCCCCTCCACGTTGCCTACGTAAATGCAGTCCCTCTTGTCCACGTCGGCCAGGGGGTATCGCAAATCTACGCGAACCCCGATAGGGGCGAGAACCGTAGTATCCACCCGATGCATGAGGATATGATCGTAGTCTCCCAGAGGGAGCGTTGCAGCATAATTCCACGCGGGGTAAATCCCAGCCGTATCCCCGATGTACAGGTACACCGTAGTAGCCGCCGCCGGAAGATGGATCTCCCCCTTCGGCAAAGCATACCGTCGACCTTTCCAGAGAACGACCGAAGCAGTATAGGGTATAACCCAATCAGCCCCCACCAGTGCGGGAGTCCCTAGAGTCCCGCCCTCAAGCAACCAGGAAGAGAACAGGTCATTGAACAGCTCAACCTGACTCAGGGGCAAGGTCTGCCGAGGCTTGATCGTAACCGAACCGTCCACGTTAGCGACCGGCTCTGCATCCTCGAACCGAAGCACCTTCGGACGCTTCGCAGAACCATACGTAGTGTCGTGCTGGTAGTCGACGAGGGTCCGACCGTTCTCCTGAGAAGGCAAGCTCACCTGCTTCCGGAAAACAGCAACGTGAGTATCCGCAGTAGCGACAGCTACAGTGTCGGGACCTGCGTACCGTGCCCCACCGTAAATGTTATTCAGGTAAGTATAGGTCCCGTCCTCCGTAACCCCGTTGTACCCCCAGGTAGAAGCCCGTACGGTCAAATCCGCAAAGACCGGATCCCCCGCGGCATTCTGCCCTGCCAGGATCTCCACGAACCCTGTGGCCGGAATCTGAGAAGCTACCGAACCGACCAACTGAATGAACGAAGCCGCAGCACCCGTGTACCCATTCGACGAGGGGATATCATGGGCCGCTACGGGGACTACGACCCGCTCCCCGTAGACGTCAACCATTTCCGTGGTCTGGCCTGCCCCGAGGGGCATAGAGATCCCCTCCAGCGTCGTGGACCCCGTAACTCTCGTACCACCCCCGAGTTGTCCCTCTTCCATAGAGTAGGGCACACAAGAACAGAAAATGACGAGTTCTCCACGAGGATTTTCCGTAGGGTGTGTGAAAACACCAGGGTCTCCCGGCCACAGCGCCCCCGTCCGTGCAGGAGCATGCGAAAGACGAATCATGCCGTTGGCATAGTCGATCTCGACCCACTGCTTCTCCGTCGTGATAGCGGGGTCGAGCACAACCTCATTCGAAGTAACCGGCCTACTCCAATCGGGAATGATGGACCCCGTCACCGCATCAATAGTCGCAGGGAACAACACCATCCGGAACCCGAGGTCGGCCATACTACCAGGATTGGCATACAGCCCCGTCCCCGAATCTCCCTCAGTGTCGAACACAGAACGGTCCGCCCTATTAGGCCTAGTTCCCGGAAAAGCCCCGCTGGACTTGAGAGCCCTGGGCGACCACTTCGGGTCGATGATATTGGTCAAACGGGCCGAGTCCACCGCATCATAATCAAAGTAGGAAGAAGACCAGAGGGAAGAAATCGGCTCATGGACCGTGATCGCGAGATCAATCCCGTCTCCAGCCACCGGAGGAACTGTCTGGTCGAGTTCGAAAGCCTGGGATGGGTAAAAATAGGCTCTGCCCGTAACCGGATCTGTCTCATCGATACGACGGACAATGTATTTGCTATCGGCCCCCGTCCAGGAAAGGACCTCAAACCAACCGACCAGAGATTTCAGGTCCGCTTGCCAACCTGTACCTGGGTCAATAGTTAGCTTTGCGCTCCCTCTGACCTTAACCTCTCGAATCTGAATAATTTTCCCCGCCCAATCACCAGGATTGCTCAAAAGAGTCTCGTCCAGAACCACTGACATACGGGCAGACAGGTCAGCGATAGAAGGGGCGTCTAATGACTCACCCCACAAACGGCCTTCAATAACCGCAACCGACCTCGGAACCGGAAGGTGCGGCGGCAAAGAGTAGTAAGCTACCAATCCAGCAGAAATAAAAGGAAGCCCGTCTTCCTGGAAAGCGGGATCAATCCAATCATAGTGCGGGTACAAGTTATCAGCATTCAGAGCCCGCTCGGGAGACACAATGATGAAAGCTTTCTCGAAAGTCTTATCTCCAGAATCAGGAATCGCCAGACAACGGGTAGCCTCGGGCTTCAGGAGCGTGATACCGCGAATAGCCGGATTGTCAGGGAACGCAGGGATGATGAAATAGTCCGCCAGCCTCTTGTTCGGATCGAGCGTAAGGGTGTGATTCCCCGGGGTGTCGTCCATTGCGATCACCCTGAAAATCTCCGACTTAGAGTAGGAGGTCTTCGGGACCAGAGGCTCACGATTGAGTGCAGTGTTGAGAGGCCCGTCGCCCATACCGCCAGCCGTGTTATAAACATCCCCCGTCAAAGTCACCGGAGCACCGGTCTGCGTGATCGTGACGTACAAGCCCCCTTGGAACCCCGCCAGATTGGCAAACCCATAACAGTCTTCCAACGTTTTAGCGAAAGCCCCTGGAGCCATGGTTGGGTCCAGGTTGAACGTCTCTACAGAATCCAACTGGAGAACGTCTCCATTAGCCGACCCGCTATTGTCCGTGATAACCCACTGCCAGTTGGTTCTCGGGTTTTTCAGCGTAGGTCCGACAACAGAGAAAGAGATCGGGTGCCCGATGAGGGAACCGCCCTTAGACCCCATGCGATTGGTCCTATGGGCATAGGGAGCAAAATTGATCTCGGGCATTCCAGGCAGACCCAGGGTGTTGAGCACGGCCTGGACCTGACTCGGAGCCCCGGGCTCCTGAGCCCGATTGTCGTCCATGATCGAACCGGAACCGAGAACATAACTATTAGCCCACGATCCGGCCAGCCCCTGAATGACTTCAGCGGCCTGCACCATCTTCGACGCCGGAACCGGAGAAAACCTCTCCATCATTTCTTGCCACGGGTCCCTGGTCGGCGTGGTCGGTGTCGTGTCTCGACTTGCACCCAAAGTGTCGTTCGGAACCGTTGTCATTCGTCTCTCCTTACTTAGGGCCGCTCTAGCTTGATCCCGATAATCCCGCGAATTACACCAGGGGACAGCAACGGTCCCGTACTCGGGGGATTGACAAACCCTGGACCCCCAACGGACTCGTGGTCAAAGTCATAGTACAGGGGAGTCAAAGTGGGGTCTGCCATAGTGGAAGGATCCCGCATCAGCACCTTCACGAGAACCGGAACCTCGTCCCCCTCCCCCACGGCCAGATTGGCAACCGGCCCCACGTTTATCTTGACCTGTGTGTAAACCTGCCCCGTAAAACTGTCTACCCCATCACGGGTCCCAGTCCCGATCACGGCACAACCAGCCCCGTCCAGGAACGGGTCCTGTTTGCTAGGCCCACTGCCATCCGCCCGACCGATATCCATCCAGGTCGTGAGCCCCGGCACCTTCACGAAAATAGCAACACCTGACAAGTGATAGGAGCCGGGACCAGGGGCTACGTAAGCGAAATCCTCCCGCTTGATTCCGTCGATGCGGAACGTCACAAAGGGCTGACCCGCAGCAGCCACCGGAGTACCGCTCTGAGAGAAAGCAGCGTCGAAAGCTCTGACGTACTCACGGTCCCCGCTACAACCAGAGTAATCCAACCCCACAGGGTTATAATCCACCCCTCCTCCCGAATAGTCCGTCTTGGGGTATAGGAGCACGCCCGCCGACGGGAACGGAGATATAACCCCTTCAGTCAGGTAGGGATTCCGGTCAGGGAGCCCTGCAACCTGCAACTCGGGCGTTCCCACCAGAGTCAGAGCATAGAACCCCTGCTGAAGATAAGACACAAGCGAAAAGTCTGCATCGACCGCGGTTCCAGCCCTAACCGGAACCGGAATGGCGCTGAAATTCGAGATGCCAGGACCCAAGAGTTCGGCCGTAATTGTGGGGTCTACCCCGCCGGAGCCGCTCCAGTCGGAGCAGTACCGGTACACTTCATCGAGGAACCTCTCTTCGGTGTCCTTCAGAGAAGTCTCCAAAGTGGGGAGAGCGGGTCCGCCAGGAGGGAACACAAAGTTGCCGTAAACTGGAGCAGGCTGGACCGTAGAGTGATACAGGACAATGGGGTTCCCCGCGTCCTGGTTCACGGCTACAGACCCGTTAGTTGCCGCAGGCATTACAGCAGTCCCGACCAAAGCCTGACCGAGAGGCCTGCGGATGAAAAAACGGGCCAAAGCGTTACTGGAGAAACTGGGGGAATTCAGGTCTCCGTTGAAAGTAACGGTTTCTCCGGTCCAGTCCACATAAGCCCAATCGGCGGGCTGGGGTCCTGCCAACATAGACCCGCCCATAGTTTCAAAAGTAACTTCAATCCTTTGACGTTCTTGCACTGTTGAGAGAATACCACCAGAAACGTTGACGTTTCCGACCTCGTAAGCAAAAGGTGCAACGCCGAAAGTTACAGGATAGGCGGTATGCAGTACCGTTGTCAGAGGGGACAACAGGTAAGTCCGGTTATAGAAATTCTGCATTTCTAGGTAGGCATCAGAAATGGTGAAAGTCAGGTTTCCCAGGGTGTCGGTCGGGGTAAAGTACTCAATACCAGACACCCACATTTTGTCCACACCGTCATAGGTCGCAGTCGTGAGTATAGTCGCTGGTTCCGTGGCACCGTCCGGGTCATTCACGATGTCAGACCGCAAAACATGATAAGGCACAGCGGCGAGATTCGTCACTGAGTCCTCGACGTTGTCCAACTCAGGCGGAACAGTACCGGAGACCTGCGAGGCACTGTAGACGCTGTACGTCAGAGGTCCGGGCATGGTGCCATAGGCAACGTAGGACTCGAAGTCTGCTTCTTTCTTGAAATGGACCAGGATCACCGTCCCAGCGTCCTCCATGTCTCCCGCAATAGCGGTATTTGGAAGCTCGAAACGGTGCCGGTATCGAGCAACCTGGAACGTCCGGTAGTCGGCATCGAAATTAGAGAAATCCCCTGCCTGTGCCAAATCCGTTCCAGGGTTCAACGACACTGGGGGCTTTGCAAAGTAGCGGGTCTGCTCAACCGCAGGCGTCCACTTCAGAGCGGAGTAATTTTTCAGGTAGGGCAGACGGTAACGGAAAAAGTTGTTATCGTCCCCGCCTCCGGCAGAAATGGCCGAAGCCCCCAGAACAGGAAAACCTCCAGGGATAGTGATTCCCGTAGGCTCCGCATTCGGGTCTATTCCCAAACGCACCTGACCGGCGGCGGGGTCCAAAGCCGTGAGTTCCGACAGGTCATACTGGCCCGAAGCCTGACCAGGGAATGCAAAAGGATCATACTCCCCCGACGTTTCCCCCATCGAGAAAATCCCGCCAGGACCTCCGTCGCAATCCGTCGATCCCTCTTTGTGGTCGATCCCTTGCCCTAACAGTATGGCCGCAATAACCCTGTCCTCCAGGTTCTGGTTAGTGAAATCAGCCGGAACTGTTGCCCCGAAAGGCCAGTACAAGAGAGCGAGAACTCCCCGATCAGCCGGAGACACGGTACCAGACACAACAACAGGCCAAGCAGTAGGAATCAAATCCCGGGTCGTGATGCGAACGGTCTGCACCACGGGTCCGGGGTTGCCCCTTGTAAAGGCCCCGATGAAACACTGCCCCGAGCCACCACCCGTGTAAACCCCATCCGCAACGTTGAACGTCAAATCCGAATCCGGATCGCTACCCAACGGGTTGAACGGCGGAGTCACGTTTGCAGGAGAGGGTTGAATCCAGTAGTAAGGGTAGATCTCATCCGGCGTAGTAGTTAGCCACGTAGGAAAAGAACCAGGGTCCCGCACCGTCAACGGGGCGTCCGCCTCTTTCAAACTGCCCCAATCGGGGAGGCTGTTGTAATAGGGCGTAATGGTAGTGTTCCAGAAACCAACTCCTGCGGGACGAGGCGGAATGAGGGCCGCCAGTTCGTCCAGAGCATCCTCTACGTTCTTGGCAAAGAACAGCGGGGGATACTCATCCACCGAAATAGCCGACGCAGGATGAGCCCCTTTTGGGTCATGCACATGAACATCCAGACCTTGCAGCCCCCCGCCAGACAGGAAAGGCAGAGTCCCGCCCAAAGCTCCGGAGGACAAACTGAGATTCAAAGGGTCGGGGCGCAGAGTGCCAGACCCGACTTGTAGCGAACCAGGATTGATTGACCTAGGCATGCCCTATCTCCCTACACCGGCATAGGCAAGTTCAAACCTTTACCCACTGTCAGCAACAGATTCCGTGTACGATAAACGGCCGCACAAGTCCGGTTGTTCAGGTCGAGGAACCGAATGGTGTTCTGGTCGTCCAGCTCCGCCAAACGGGAAATGACGATTAACACCAACTCACCCGATCGCCACGAAATCCCCCCGTTAGCGTTTTTCACGTCCTCGGGGATGCGAGCCAAGAAGGGGAAAAACACCTTGTGGCGAACCGATCCAGCCAAAGGCTGGGCCATAATAGTCGGGCGATAGGTATTAGTATCAACCACCCGATACAGGGACCGGAATTCGGCATCTCGCAAGGGAGCTACGCCCCCGCCGAAAGCGATCTCACTAGATCCGTCCGCTTGAACGAAAGGATGCAAGGACAGAAGACCCACGTCCGCATTGAAATCTGCCACGGAGATCATCGCCGTAGCACAGTAGAACCACTCTTCTGCAATAGCAGGAACCATCCCGTCATAGTGTGGGATCTGGTCCAACGGAGAAACATAGGGATACGGCAGGTCCTGGGACCCCTTGCCGACCTGTCCCGTCCACAGAGACTCAGACATAGCCAGGGGCTCAACCGTCAGCGTCACAGGCAGGGTCCCGTTCACAGGGTCAGACAACACTCCGGCCTTCGTCCCGAAAGTTTGAGGGGCATTGGCCCTGAAGTATACCGAAACCTGATAGCCTGAAAGCCCATAATTCGGAATGGCGTCCTGGGCGTAGTAAGCGACAGAACAGAGAGTCTGGCCTGCCCCGCTGAGAGGACCGTTAAGACCTCCCGCATCTACCGCAACCAAACGGGAACTTGAGCCATACTCACAGTTTGCCGTGTCAGCAGCCCTGAAGTCCATATCTTCCAAGTCCTGGATAGCAGGGCCCCAAGACCATAGACGACGAGGGAACACCAGACTGAGCGGATCTCGGCTCACGATCTGATCCACAACTCGATCTGCGGGGCTTCCCTCTAACGAAGCTACATACTCCAGATCCGTTTCTCTGTAGCCCTCTCTGAAAGCTGGAGGCAGGGGCTGGTAATTAATACCTCCTGTCGGGTCATACATGTCGGCAGGACGTTGGCCCACGTCATTCTGCACAAGGGGCCCTTCTTCCCAAGCCACGCCCGGAATAACTGTAGGGACGACTTCCTGAGTCGGAGTGTCGGTCAAACCTACTCCGAGAGGGTAGGTAATCTCAACTTCCATGAAAATACGTCGAGTAGAATGAGCATCCCCAAGAACCCCATCGACAACCCCATAGGGAGCAACATTCAAACCACCGGTCATAGGGGTGTCATTGAAATCCAGAACCACTTCGAGCTTCGGAGTTCCTAGTCCAGTAGCGGTCTTGATCTGAACTGTCTGGTCTACAGGGAAACCGCCAACCAGATTCCAGTTACCATCATCGTGGTAAATGGACAAAAGATCCGTGATGCGAGTACCGGGAGGGCACACGTCCGTGAATACCTCTGTAGAGGTGTCACTCGGGGCCAACCCGTGAAAGACACCGCCCTGACCGGTCACGTTGAAATGGTCCAGATCTAGCACCAACGTCGAATCTTCTTGCCACCAGGGAGCCGCTCCGCTCACGTACTTACCAGGATTCGCAACCCACAGGTCAGTAGGATAGAAAGCAAACACCGCCCGCTCGACAACCGCCTGATCGGCAAAACGGCGTCGGATATGATCAAACTGTCCTATTGTCACTCCGCGGGGGGTATCCCCGACGAAACTGTCCCCCGCACCACCCTCTGCACCACGACCAACCTCATTACAAACCAGGAACTTGGTAGACACGTCCCCCGAAAGCCCCAACTCCTGCTTATCCTGTGTGTTGATAGCCCAAGTCCTGAAAGACCCGTCCATGAGGGACTGGAACTGCTGGTGCAGAACGGCCTTGAAATCGAACCCAACAGGGCTCACGTGGCGCCGAAGGTCCAGCACCATTGTCTCGGAAATGGCATCACAGAAAGCACCGTCCGGCCGGTCGGACGTCGCAGGAGGGACAAGCCAACCCGTCTCCGCCCCCGTGTACCCACCGTGATTGGAGACAGGAGCACCATTAGCGTTGCTGACAGGACCCCAACCCTGGTTGACCAGCGGAGTCGAAGCGTCATTGTGCCGAAACACGAAAGCCATAGGGATTGCATAAACAAAACCATCTACCGTCCCTAGCGCGGCTGCTGCAGTATCGGTCCCATTCCCTGCAATCCAAAGGCCTGTATCTACTGTCCCATAGGCCACAGCACTGGAATTTCCACTCACCGTGGAACCATCTGCAGGGACAAAAGGATAACCCGCTACAGTTCCTCCAACCTGCGAACCCTGAGCCAGAACCCCAGAAGAAAACCCGTCCATCTGAGTCTTAAAGTTGACTGCCTCAAAAGAGCCCGTAGCTCGAATCCGATACTGGACCTGAACCCGTTGAGCCGTCTCCCTAGCTATCGTGGGGTCGATTAGATCATCACCCAAAGCAACCGACGACGAAGAATATACGTTACCGTGCCGGTAAAGGTGTGTTTGGTCCGGCTTGTTGGGCATGTCGACGCCACCAGCCAGGAACCCGCCTACGGGGTCGGGAATGAGTGTAACAGGATCAGCAGAGGAGAAATTGAAAAGGTTCCCCGCAGCCCCTCCGTCAATCGCGATCACGTAAACCACATCACCCGCGGCTTTGGCATAAACCAACAAACCAGGGAAAGCATTGATAGCTGCTGCGAGATTGACGGCAGTAGCAACATCATCTCCCCCAATTTCGAACTCGTTCGGGGCGGGGAGAGCCGCAACTGCCGAGAACGTTGTTGTTCCTGGGAACGGCCCCTCAACCGTAATCGCGGACCCGACGATAGGAGTATTGACCGTAATGGTCCCGAAAGCATGAGGGGATGGGGCAATCAGGGCCTGCCAGACTTCGAGGAACACAAAGTCCGTGCGGTTGACCTCCCCGGAAGGATCGTAAAGAGTTGCCGCCGAGAGCGGGATGATATTGTCGTTCGGGGTATCGGAGAGGGTGTATTCCACGACAATAGGGAACCCTGCGACAATCGCCTCTCTCCGGTCCATGTGGAAAGAGTTTGGCAGAAAATCAGGGTCGCTGGGAACTCTGAACGAGAAATTCGAAAACTGCTCGGCATGGGTCGAGTTGATGAGGAAACCAGAAGGCGTAGACTGCCCAGCAAGGAGTTGGCGGGTGAACGTGGCCAAGTCCTGGCTAAGGTTCAGCTCACTGTCGAGAACCAACTTACCCGACTGAACCACAACCTGAGAAAATGACCTGTCCCCCGGAGCCCGAACCTGAGCCGTAGTGTTCGGAATGAGCAGGTCATAGTCGAAAAACTTAGTCTTATCGCTGACACCCATCGACTTCTACTCCCCGCTTATCGCGTGATTCGCCACGTCCACGTCAGAACAGCCCCTGCCGGTTTCGTGACAACCCCGAAAGTGGCGTAGTTGAACAGGATATCGTACCTTGTCACGTCAAAGGTCGGGTCATACGGATTCGGAGGATTGTACAACCAGGGAGTCGGCGCCCCAATGGGATTTCCAGGAGCGGGGGTTATCAAATCGAAAGGCAACAGCAACCCCATCTCGTTGAGCGCAGCCCCCGCAGCTTCCCCAACACCCAAAGTACAAGTGTAGTCCACCACATTCGTCGGAATGCCCGTAGCGTTCCCTGACGCATCCCGGTACTGGCGGTTAGAAAGAGCCTTACGGAAAATCTCCGCGTTCAACGATCGCTGGCTGCTTGTAGCGGCCCCTGAGCCGCCCGTACCTACAGCAAGCATCCGAATCCCAGGGTAAGTAGCCGCGGGACTGGCACAAAGGCGGGACATTGCGATCCCCTCGTCGAGGGTGATGATATTGTCCCCCTCGAAATGGGCCAGCACCTCTCCGGTAGTGGCATCTTCCATGTGGCAAAAATAATGCCCCTTAGGCTTGGAGACAGTCTCCTGCTCCAGCATACTCATGCCCCACAAGCACTGCTCTCGGGGCTGCTTCGTACGTTCCGTGAGAATCGTCATTGCGAAAACCTTCCTCAGCCTCTCATGGTAGACCGATCAATAGCCTAAAAACCGCCGTCCTCTATTCTACCTGGGTGCCGTCCCAAAAGACCTCGATACTTGGAGTCGGAATCGTCAACCGACGAACAGTTACCAGCCCGCGGTTCATCCCCTGTTTCCAAGTCGGAGCCGATTTAGCAAGATTCCAGGCCCCGTCCTCGAAAGAACCCCCGCTGGCAAACAGAATAGGAACCCCCTCCAACTCCACCTCTCGGGGCAAAAGGGGCTCCTCTCGGAACAGTGGCCCCTCAAACGCCATATCATGAGGCACACGACCGTCCTCAGCATCCGCGAGCAGGTTCTGTAAACCGACATTATTCACCGAGAAATTCTTGACGTAATCGTACAAAGACCCGGGAGTGTCGACGAAATCCACGAAATCAACCGGAGACGTAACTACTACGGGCGTAGCCTGCCCCATTTGGCTCATGACGAACGGGGGAGTGCCCGCATTTAACAGGTTGAGGCTATCCAGGAGAGGTTGCCCCTTGAGATAAGTTTCCGTGATCGGCTTTCCAGGAGAGAAACTGACTGTTACAGGAACGTGGTCTCCTGACAGCGGGTGTTCGGAGTCGATGGTGATTGACTGCGACGCCACGTCGAACGTCCAGTAATCCACTGAGATCGGAATCCCCCCTTCGGAAACCACGAACACCCTGTCCGCCCTCATATCCGCCGGAATTAAAGAAACCAGGGTACTGGACATAGAGGTCACAGCGACGGACTCGACCGTAGTATCTGTCCCTCGTTCTCCGCTACTGATCGCGTTGTACCTATTCAGCACCATCTTGGACGAAGGCAGGGAGGTAACAACGGGCCGGTTGAAAATCCGATACCTAAGGTAATCCCACCACTGCTGGGTAATGGAATCTGAACTCAGAGCCCCGAACTTCACGTAACCGAACGTAGCCGTAACCCTCGGAAGCTCTTCCTGCTCTACGTTGATCCAACCTGCTTTCGGGTTGGTCAGATAGGTTGCGAAGTCCGAAGGGTCTCCTGTCCAACCAGGAGGTGGAGCTTCCAACGGGAATACAACAGAGACACCCCAGACCGGATCGCGGTTGACCATCACGTCGGTCCAGCTATTCCAATCGATCGGTTTGACGTCCGCTGAAACATCTGAGTTAGGTACATCGAATGAATCAATTCGAGGGACACGCCAAGAATCGATATCGTTCCAGTCCCCGGAAACATACACACCAAAAGTCCGTTTTGCGGAGGAGGGGGCCAAAACTGCATAGGCCATATCGGTCCAGCGAACATCCGAAGCGGTATCTACCGCGGGAGTCCAAGAACCGAACCAACACAGGTCATTGGTGGTCACGGTATCAAAAGCCAGCAGGTTCATCACAGGCAGATACACAACCCCATCGATCGCCAAAGTTACAGTGAGGGCTATGGGGTCCGCGATAAGACGATAGGTATGATCCCCCCCGTCTGTCCAATCGAAATCGTAGTCCTGGATGAGAGTGTTAGCTTCATCGAGTACCAGCACCTTCGGCGAAGCCCCCCCTACAGAAGCCCGCAGGGTGAGGTTTACACCTCTGCAAACTCCAGGAATGGGACCCAACCCTCCAAAAGGCACACCACCAAAGGGGCCTCCTCCGAAGGGAGCCCCCCACATACCACCCCCGCCACCCCCGGGATGGCTGACACGCCCCCCGAAATAAATCCCCGTCTCCCCGAGCCCGTTAGCAATGTAGCTGAGAACCGCTAGACGGCTCTCGATGATTCTGCCCCCCTCATCCCAAGTGGGCAGGGAAAACAGGTTCTTGTAGTACAGCCCCCCTTCCTCACCCACTGTCTGAGTAGAGAAAAAGTCGTGTCCTCGAACCTCTTCGGCCATATCGAACACGGCGGACTGAATCCAGTTCTCCTCGTCAGGCAGCCAGAGACCTGACATCGATACATGCGGCAAATCGAGAAACTGGCGGTAAGGCGTAGCCAGAGGGTCTTCCAGGTACTGAACCGTACCTAAATTCACCTGCCGTTTGGAGTCCTGCAACACAATAAGAGCATCCCCGACCCCGAGAGTCCCGCTGTCCACCTTCAGGCTGGTCGTGAGATTCAGGTTGGTTCTTTCGGTAATGAAGGGCTCGGTTCTTCCATAGCCAAAGGTGAAATCCAAGGCCGTATCAGCGGCCGAGGATTTCAACAGCATCTCCCCACCCAGAATTGCGGAGTACCCGAAATCCTGAGTCACGAACCATTCATCGGTGTCATACTCCGGAGTCACCGTCATTTCTGTGTCTATAACCAGATTCTGAGCTTGGAATCTGTTAGCGGCAGGCACTGAACCCGCCCGATAGAAAGACCAAATACTGGTGCTGGTGGCCTCTCGACTCAAAGACCCCCAGAAAATCTGACCCCTACCGGTCGTGGTCAGCATGAGGACCGTCTTGGGGGTAATAGCCAAATCCTGGACGTCCGCAGCCGTTAGGTCAACTACGGTGCCCGACACGTCCCCGCTGATAAACAGTTGGGCCGTGTGAGTGCTCGTGTCCACGACCATCCTATAGGTCATAGGGTTGGTATCCCAGAGAGCCTCGAAAATGACAGCGGCATGGGAGTTATCCCATTTGGTCGGGTCGTCAGGGAACGGAGACACGACAGTGATAGTTGTCACACCCGTAGTCTGATGGACAATAGAGGCGATAGTATAGACCCCGACCTGGGCCCCTGACAGAACCTGGAACCGATTCCCGGGTGCCAAGGACACGGGAGTGCTGGCGGCAGGGATCGTCATTGTCGTAGTGGTGAGAATCGTGGCGGTTGTGGTCGGCCCTAGAATCCAGGAATCCACCTCGTAAGGACGTCCGACGTTCCGGAGAATACCTACATGCTTCAGCCCATTCACCTCAAGGAGCCCTGCGAGGTAGAGCCTGTTGTTGTCATGCACCCCTAAACCCAAGCCGGAGAACACCCCATTCAAGGTGTAATCCGTCACACGAAGGCGCCCTGCCAAATACACCGTAGCGGGAATGGAAAGATCAACTCCCTGGGTGTAACAGGCTCCCTCCCCGTGGCCGTAAGAACCGGTCGTAGCATCGACCAAAGTGTAGGTTCCATTTCCATTGACAACCGACCCCGTATCGTCCCCGAGAAGAGCCCAACCTTCGGATTGCGGAGTGGTGATGCATTCATAGGGAATAGAGAAACCGATCGGGTCATACTTCAGGCGCCGTGCATCGGGGGCATTCAAACGTAAGGTAGTCGGGCTATTTAGAGCCGAAGTGTATGCCCTTTCCAGACCAAGGAAACGGTGCCCGACGAGGAAAGGAGTCCGGCGAGCCCGATTTCCAGGGCCAAGAGTAACGTTGAAAGAGTGTCGGGATCCGTGGCTGGGGGAAGACAAATGATTAGCAGAACCCCATTTGTTGAGCGTGAGCCCGAGGGTGTTCAACCGAAGAGACTCTTGCGGATTGTTCATCCACTTATAGTCGACTGTAACGGAAACAGGGTTCGGGGGAACAGGGAGGGCCAGAATGATCTTGCCCTCGTAGGGATTCACTTCCGAAACCGTGACCTCAACTGGTCCGCCCCCCGTATCAATATAGACATGGACGTCTTCGACGGTCGCAGGAGTGCCGTCTCCCCAACCTTTGGTGAGGGGGCCGTACTGAGTGTAGATTACCCGTCGGGGGTTCAATTTATTTTTCCCTCACAATCAAACTGCCTCAGAAGGTTATGCCTACGACTACGCCTGTGTCCCCGCCACCCCATGATCCCCAGAACTCGTATGCGCCAATACTATAGGTTCCGTGAGAATTCGGTATTGCTAAACCTGCGTGGTCGGTTACTTCCGAGATATCTACGCCCGCTCCAACAAGAACACAGGTAGACAATGCCAGGGTGTAGACGTTACCCGCTTTATTCATGAATCCTGGGTCTGCTAGCGTTGTAACGTCCCCCGTTCCGGGTGTTCCGGTGTATACTCGGCTCCCATTGTGGTCCCAGGTGCCACCCGCTCCCGTGCGCGTCATTGCGTCGGCCCAGCACCCCTGCACTGTAGATCTGACTCCGCCAATGTTGTAAAAAGCGCCCGCTGTTACATCCCACGTACACCTTTTAGCAATGTACGTCGGACGCGCAGAATCGCCGCCATTATAGTACATTCCATACTGAGCGGTGCCGCCGCTGCCAGAATACGCAACGTCGAGTGTGCTCCATAGCGATGAATACTGATCCGCGGCGGCTATCGCCGAGTGCGTGCAGTAACACCCTATAAACTTACACCGGTATGTCTTTGCCCATGACCATGTATTTTCGACATGAACCCCGGAACCACATTTGGTAAACGTGCAGTTATTAGCATTTACATACGTCCCACTACCAAAAAGCTCTATACCGATCCTTGTGGCATACGCAACCCCGGCTACCGTTTGCGTAAACGTGCAGTTATTGACATTTATCGTGCTTGCCCAAGGCCCGGTACACCAGAGTGCCGGCTGGTCAGCAGAAATAGTGAAATCCACATTGGTCCACGTACTCTCGTTACTCGAAGACGGGGCGCTCTGCCTGTGAATAGATGCACCACTAGCCAAGGACATGCGCTTGCTCGCACTGCCAGCCGCCGGCCGCCAGTTCTGCGCGTATGCACCTTGTAACCCTACAGCGGTCAAGCCTATCGAGACATCGTTCGTCCACTCCCATATTACGTATATACTTCTAGACAAGTTCTGAAGCGTATATGATCCAGACGTAACGAGAATCGTGTCCCAGGCAGCACATGCAGCAAGTGCTATCTGAGGCGATGCATACGTTGCTGGAACAAGTCTAGTAGCCATTCAGAATACTCCTACGGCGTTATATTAGTGACACCAGATCCCACATAAAAACTCCCATTCCAGTAAAAAAAGGCGTAGTTCTCTCTACTGGCAGTTGTGTCCCAAGTAGGCTGCGTTCCACCACTCCACTTGACCGTAGCTGGCCAAGTCACCGTTTTCCCTCCAGCCACAGGTTGAATCATACGAAGTGTCAGGTGCGCTACTCCCGTAGAGGGAGCCGTAAAAGCGAAAATACAGGAATTGTCAAACGTAACCTTCTGGTTATTACCGGAGTTCCAGTCAATAGTCTTGTTAGCGCCAGAAACTCCCGCGTCGACCTCCATGGCAGAAACCATCGAGGACAAGTACAATTTGGCAATACTGAGCAGAGCTGTCGAGGCATTGTAAAGCAACGAACCGTCAGTCTTAGCTGCACAAGTTCCTGTAGCGGCCTCGAACAGTGCCAACCAACAAGTGGCACTAGCAGTATCCGCGACTCCCGAAATAGTTCCCGCAGCAGTAGCTGTCACTGCATTTCCACTACATGCTGAAGCAGTAGTCGCTGAGGAGGCGTTGCCCGTTAGGGGTCCTTTGAAACTAGTAGCCTCAAGTTCACCCGTAGCGGCATTGTACTTGAGGGCTGCATCGGTCTTAGCCGCACAATTCCCTGTGGCAGCCTCAAAAAGTGTCAGCCAGCAAGTCGTGCTAGCTGTATCCACAACGGTAACTGTCGCGGCATTGGTTGGTAAAGCACCCCCGTCTTTTACTTGTCCAGCAGCGTTAAATGTAGCTAAATTATTTTCAGTAGCTGTCGGAACTAAAGCCATCTTGGAGGTATGTAGTTCTAAAAGAGCCGCCTGCACTGTATTTGCGGCCATCCCGGAAGTAGCGGGATCAAAAGCTACAGACAGCCCATTTGTCCCGCCTATAACTGTAAGAATGCCGTGGGTAACCGACGTTCCTGTAAGGGCACCAAAAGAAGAAGACGAAACGAGAGCCTGACAGACTCCTCCAGTATTCCCGTCGTTGATCCGGATATCCCCGTCTATCTCAGACCCCCGCAATAAACACGTTTGGCTGAGCCCCCCTCCAGAATCGTCGGGGTTAAAGACAAGCACGGGACCCCCAGAATTCACTGTCTCAGAAATAACCAGTTGGAGTTCCCCTATTATCTGAACGGCGGGGAGGGCGCCCCCTAAACCGGCTCTGATGCTGCTGTCCGAGAAATAGAAAATACCCCCCCCAACTTTAGAAACGAGATTGAGGTCTATACTCCCACCGAAACCGATGAAAGAAGAACGACGACTCACCACGGAAGCAGGACTAGCGCCTCCCTCGACTCTCAAAGGCCCGCTTGTAACATTAGTGGTCCGGTTGTAGACCCCTGCCTCTACGAATAGCAGGGTGTAAGGCCCTTCAACAGAAACGGTATCCCCCCTGACTCCGGAAACGAAACTCTGGTCGATAACGGTGTCATGAATGCACAGAACTCCTTGGCCCCCACTGGCTTTCAGAACTGGAAAAGCGTTGTCGATACCGTAGTTGTCCAGGAAAAGCCCAGACAGGAACACTGCATCTGTCGCAGAGGTCCCCACAAAAAGATGATTGCCACGAAGGGTCACGCATTTTCCGAAGGACAACAAGCCTGGATTCAGAGGATTCTGCATCGGGGAGCGAGCAGATACAACATGGATGAAAGGCTGGAAAGCCACGTCCTCTTCATATATCCCGTCCGCAACTTCGACAACCCAGGGGTACTCCTCTGAGGGGACATAAGAAGAGGCGGCAATCCAATTGATGGCTTGTTGCACCGACCCAAAATCCCCCGCCCCCGAAGACGGGGCGGTGAGTTCGGAATGAGGCAAAGTTGTCCACACCCCTGCTTCGTAAACAGGAATCCCGGGGTAGGTGTTCGTGAAGGCAGGGTCATCAGGAGACTGCGTGTAATCGAACCCACGATTAGCATCTACTCGAACCACTCTCCCAGTCACCTTCGATCTTCGCAAAATAGCCAATGTCTTTTCGAAACCGAGACTTATGGTCTCAGACCATCCGTGAGCCCCGATATCGAAAGGAACCAGCAAAGAACCTGTGTTCTGTTCTCCCCAAGCGACAAAAGATAGCCCTGCTGTAAGAGAATCCACCCGAATACGAACGGTCTGGTTATCATTGACGTTCAGAGGGTTTGTTGCCTTCAAGAGGTATGCCCCCTCGAAATCGAGAATGAAAGAAGTGGACGCTCCAGAAACGGGAGAAGGAACAGCAGAAGAACGGGTCCCATCCAAAGTAATAGGAGCATCTTCCAGAGTCCAGTTTACTACGGTAGCGGAAGCCTCCTCTGCTTCAATTACATCTCCAGGCCGAACCACAAAAGTCTCTGACGCCTTAGGTCGACTTCCGGTCTGAAGAGGATCTCCTACGGGAGAAACCCCACGAAGAATAGTGGTCTTTATGTTCACAGCCATGTGAAATGCCTCTGGAGATCCTACAAGAGGACTTCCCATAGACATAATACCGTGGGCTCCGGTTTTCCCTCTATAGGGTTCCTTTAGGTAAGGAGATAGAGGTTCGGTTTTCTCTCTATAGGGTTCCTCTAAGTAGGAAAACACTTCCTCAAAGGAGAAATAGAATGGCTACCGGAATCCGAATTCAACTTACCCATACGGGTACCCCAAACGCCCAGTTGACTCTCCCCGATATTGGAAGTCTGAACGTTCGTCCCCAAAACCGCCCTGGTCCGATGTACATTGACCCGGGACAGACAATCACCCTGATCTATACCTCTCTGGTGGCTGAGTCATACAACAACGGCACGATCAAAGGGATGATCGACCATGGAATGCTCACCGCCCGTTTTTTCACGGCTGAGACGCTCCGTGTGACCCATGCCGCAGTTCCAGGCGGGGCCGCTCTGTATGTGACCCCCTCCGCGTCGGGTCCTGTCCTAATCAGTGCCATTGGAGCCGCAGATGATCTGTGGTCCGGACTCCTCGGTCTGGACAAAGCCTACGTAATTGATTCCGCCGTTGTGGGCGAACAGGTTTTCTGTAACAACACCGGAACCCTGCGGTCTAAATTACTTCATCACAACACGACCGGGGCTTTTGGCACCAATGACGTTCTCGTGAGAATGCTGAATGGCAAAGCCCTCTGCATCGCTTACGCGGCTGCGGGCGGTGTAGCGTGCAATTACGTTGCAGCCGCTTCGCACCGTGCAGAAGCAACGTTCGTTCCAGGGACGAACGTTGACATCGACACCGATGCAAACGCCGTTTTCCTTTATGACATTCGCTAGTTAAGAGGAGAATACCATGGCAAATCTTCAATTCATTCCCAAGGAACAGTTCACTGCACTGGCTCTTCAAGTAGCCGCTCTTGAAGGATTGATCCACGCCGCCGTAGCTAATGTGGCTGCACTCAAAGCACTGTCAACAACCAATTTCAAAGATGGAACTCTGGTCCCCGTCGAGTCTACCGGCGTACTCTATAGATTCAATCTTGGTGAAGCGGTGGGTTCAGAGGACCCACCCAACACTTATGACGCCACCGACGCGGGCGGTGTGTACCACATTACAGTAGCAAAAGATATGGGCATCCACCTACCCGTCGCAGACATTGCGGGCCTCAAAGCCATAATCGCAGCAGCCCGTGGCGAAGGGATGCTCTGTCTTGTCAAAAACAACGGTGCTGCCATGGCGGATCTATACCGCTATGACGCAACCAGCGTGGCGGCCGAAGCACTGCCTGGGATCGTATCCCCGACTGACATCGCGGGCCGCTGGATTGCCGTTGGTGTCGCCGACCTGAAGGGCTACTACGACACGCTGTATTCGGCGACCGGCCACACGCACGCCACGTTGCCCACCACGAGCGAGAAGGCCGCCATCGCCTCCTACCTGCAGCCCGTGAAGTTCTTCGTCCTGGGCGGCGAGCCCGCTCCCGGCCTGCCGGTCGGTACGCGGGTCATCGCCTACAACTCGGCCAATGGGTTCACGATCAACCGCATCTACACGCTGACCGCGGACACCCCCGCCGACGTGTGGGCCGAGACGACCCCCGCGCAGGGCGACCACGTCATGGCGCTGGAGGCGATCTCCGGGCGTCCCGTCGGCGAATACTACTTCGCCAACGACGGCTCGATCGGATGGTTCCAGGTGCCGCGCCAGTCGGTGACGCCGACGCAGGCTGCCAACGGCGCCGTCAACGGCATTCTCGGCACGCCCGCCGCGGACAAGGCGCAGGCCGACACCGGCCTGAAGTACATCGCCTCCGCCGGCAGCCCACGCCATGCAGTGGTGGAGTGCTGGGAGTACGACATCCAGGCCTCGGCGATCCCCGTATTTGTCGACTTCACCGGGCCTTCCTACGCCTGCCGCCTTCTGTCGGTCGAATTTTGGCCGAACGTCGCGAACGTCGGCGAGACCATCACGGTGCAAGACGCCGCTGGCGGCGGTGGTGCGTCGATCCTGCTCGGCGCCGAGACCATTCCTGCGGCTGTCGTCGGTGAGCGCGGGTGGAACGACGGCTTCGCGACGCAGCCCTACGATCTCACTGCCTCCAAGGCTATGAGCGTCCTGAAGAGCCTCCCGGCCGTCGCGGGGGCACTGCGGCTGTACGTCCTGCCGCTCGCGTAAGGAGGTCACCATGGGACAGTCTGCAAGCAAGATCGCCGCGGACATCGCGGCCCGCAGTGCGCCGAACGCGCTGATGGCGTCCCCCGCGACGTTCACCGTGTTCGACGCGGCCATCCCAGTCGGCGGCCAGGTGAAACTCCATTACGCCGCCGGCATTGTGAAGTGCTTCGGCGTAGACGGCCAGGGCGGCAACGCCTTCGCCACGGCCGGGGCTACGGACCTGCTGGTGGTCGTCGACACGTCGGCCTTGTCCAGCGTCGTGTACATCAGCAAGAGCACGGGCGCGTTGTCGCAAGCAGGCGTCCCTGTCACGATTGCGATCTCGACCTTCACCGGGAGGCAAATCGCGATCCCCTACGACGCAGGCGCGGCGGCCAACCCTGACAACACGACGCTCAACTACGTGCAGGCCACGTCGCGGTTCGAGGCGGCCCTGGGCGCGAACCGCACATTCAGCACGTCGGCCACGCGCGCCGCAGACTTCGCCACGGCGTAAGGAGGCCAGCATGGGACAGTCGGCAAGCAAGATCGCCGCGGACATCGCGGCTGGAGGCGGCGGCGGGGCAGACAATATCCTGGTGACGATCCATGCGACCTACACGATATTCGACATCGCCATCCCTGGCGGTGCGGCCCTGAAACTCAATTCTGGTGGCACGGCGCTGTGCGCGGCGGCCAATGGCGGGGCGTGCCTTGCCACCCCGTTGACCGAGATCGTGCCGGTGGCGAACGACGCCGGAACGCACGCGCTTTACACGCGCAAGACAGCGCCTTTCGGCGGGCTGTACCAGGACAGCATCAACGGCAACATCGGCGTGGAAACGTCGTCGGGGCGCCACCTCGCGACGAATTACTCGGCCGGGTGCAGTGCCGACGGCGTCAACTTCGTGGCGGTGAACTTCAACGCCGCATCTAACCGCTTCGAGGCAAACACGGGCGTCGGTGACAAGACCTGGACGACCAGCGCGAAGAAGTCGTTCTGGTACGAGATCGCATAGGAGGCCAGCATGGGCCGCTCAGGAAGCACTATCGCCGCCCTCGCAGGACTCGCCACCATCGGCCTGTCCGCGTCGGCCATCCGGCTCTGACAGATTTTATCTAAGATAAAAACGGAGAAGTTACGTCTTCTCCAGTCACTGTCTTCTCTTCAGACTTACCCAACCGATCCACTTCAACAATATATCTCTGGCCCATACCCGCTTGCTTCATTCGAGACTCAAGACGCAAAATAGACGGGGTAGGTCGAACTTGCGTTGCCGGTCCAGAGGCAAACCCAACAGGTCCTCCCTGAGTGCCCAACAAAACCCCCAACCGATAAGATCCAGCGTTGGCTCCTGCGGTAAAAACCAGAACTTCACCTTCAACCGCAGCCGAAAAATCCTGAGAAGAGTCTACAAAAGCCCCGTCCTCCACACTTGCCCATCCAGACAACCCCGTAGGAGCGGTCGTGTAGGGACGGGCAGTGCTATCATCCCCCAAGGGGAACGTCCTGACCTCTCTCACCCTGTAAGTCCCGGTATTAATCCCGGCTGCGATTGTGAGGGAAGCTCCGGGTTGAACTGAAGCGAAACTTCGGGTCACGTCCGAAAACAGGCCCCTATCCGTCCAAGTCACTCCGTTGGTTCCGATAATGTTCTTGGCTCCGTGCCAGTAACTCCTAGCATCCTCATAGTCGAAAACTTCCATCTCCCAATAGGGATTGGGGATGACGTCCGTGTACCAAGCATCCGAAGCCGCCCTGGCAATATCCTGAAACACGAAACGAAAATCGTAAAGCAGATGAGCGGGTTTCAGCGCCTTGAGAACCAGCCTTGCATTCTCCTGTAGTTGTACCGGATCCTCCGGAAAATTCCCGTTGGCGTCTGCATAGATATCTACTTCAAAAGTGAACTGGTCGTCAAACCCCCAACCCGAATTTGCATCCCCCCGAGCAGCAATGTTCTTCTCGATAACCTTAACAACGTGGTCTGTCAGCAGTTGCACCCCTTCTTCAGAAGCCTCCTTCGTAGCCCCCCTGAGAAGCAAAGCCACCATCCTCTTAAGAAAAGTACGATAGGTCACGTCTCCATCAATCTGCGGAATGCCCTCACTGATATCTGGGAACACCAGGGTTCCAAGGATCTGGTACAGAAACTCAGGTCGAGTGAAGTCGTAATCGGCGTCAGAGAACACTTCCTGAGCCACCATTTGAAATTCGGCCAGCCGTTCGGCAATGGCCTGGAACTGCATAGTGTAGAAAGGCCCTGTAACCTGAGAAACGTAGTTAGACGGGAGCATCTGCATGAAAGCACTCATGATCTGACTGGTCTGTTCCTGAATCCGATCTTTGTAGTCCTGCCCCTTGGGCGTGACCCACGACGGATTCTGTTCAACAGACCCAGGAATGATTTTGCTAGACGTGGCCATTTTTTCCGCCCCCACCACGAAGTCCGACACAGAACAGCACCAAGAGAATCACGGCGATAACCTGCCACGGCCGCTGGCTGAGGATCATTGCAGAGAGCATGACCTTATCTCCCGCAACATTTCGGCCATCAAATGGTCCGTGTTGTCCAACCCAAAATCCAAACCGTTCCCCTCCCTAACCAAATACAGTTCCCATTGTCCGTTTTCCAGCACCGGCACGAAGATCTCGACGTCCGGGGTTTCCATTATTCAGGCACCTCTTCGTCAAAAACCAGTTCGATGTTCTGGAACACCACATACCCCAACGGCCCAGGACGAATCTCAGATTTCATCCCTGTACCCTCGGACGCAATGTAGGTTACCGCATAGCTGTAATTCAGCGGAGTGTCCCCCATGGGGACAGATACTAATACCCGATTGGCCGTGTCCCCCGTATACCCTGGAATGGTCATTCCTCCGTTACCGATAATATAGGCGTTTCCAGCCTTCCTCTTCAAGGGAATGCTCTGAAGATTCGGGTTCATCTCCTGCAAATCCAGCTCGTTGTCGTTCTGGTAAACGCTTCGATACTCGTTACTGGGACCTCCGCGGTCCGTAGTTGCCGCCGCCAGTTCGGACCGCAACAGGTAGACGTCCACAGTCGAAGTGGACCACGAAGGAACCTTGAACACGTCGGCAACAGTTGCCACAGTGAGAGGCTCCCGAAGTACCAAAGCCCCCTCGGTTAGAACAAGTTTTGTCAACGGCACCAGCACATGGGACACACCCGTAATCTTTTCCACAACCCCAATAGCGTCCGAAGGCCGGAGTCGTTGACCCACCCGCAACCGATTCTCGTAGTTATAAAGAGCAGTACGAATAGCAGTATCCGCTTTGTCGGGAGTCAAATCCGTGTTCTGCTGCAAAATCACCGTCATACCCAAATCTACGGGAATCGGCACAGCCTTCTTAGCCAACACGTCAGCATGGAGATTCCGATTCTGATCCAAGGCAGTCTGGGTCTCTCGGGTCATGCTATCCAAAGAATACCGCACCGTAAACCGCTCATCGTGGCTGTAATCGAACAGAACGGAAGACCCCGAAACGATGGCGCTCCCCGTAGTCAACCGAACACCGACAGGAGACGTGTCTGTACCCATGATGACCGTGTAGTCATTATTGACGGAATCAGCATAAGGGCTGATGTACATCGTAGTGTGGGAGGAGTCCCAGACTTCCAAGGTGAGAACGTTCGCCCCAATCTCAAACAGGTACTCCGTATACCCCGCAAGAATGACATGCTCCTCACTGGCAACAGTGATGGGCGTCCCTGAAGGAATGGTGATTCCGGTTGCCTGGGTATCCGTAACCTTCAGGTAATCCCCCGCCCACTCCGAACGGCCAAGCTGGAGAGGAGAGGCCGCCCGATACAGAGCATAGGCACTGGAGTTCACGACACCCGTAACCGTTCCGGTCAGAGACTCGATAGATTCCACCGGCTGTCTGGGGAACACGAACCTGTCACTGGTTCGATACCGGTAACTGCCATGGAACACGTCAGTCAAATAATAGGTCACAGGGTCATTGTACGTCGAGGACAGGACGATGGTCCGATAGTCCTGAATCACAACCCCTGTCAGGTTCATGGCCACGCCGGTATTGGCATTCACGAACTCGTACCCCCACGCAGGGATATCCAACACCTCAATGATTGGATTGTTCACCGAGAGATTGCTATCGAGGGCAATGAAAGTAAGGTTCTGAGGATCCCCGACAACCGCAAAAGCCATCCCCTTTGCAATCTCGTAAGAGAAGGCAAAATCGTCCGTCACGCTTGCGGTCTGGCTCCCTCGAACCCAAACGTCTACCTTCCCCCCGCGGTGGATAGCACCATCGAAGTCCCGCAGCATATTAGCGTCTCCGGCACTAATAACCTTGACCTCTTCTACGCTGGAAACGCCGATTGCTGTCTGGCGATAAGCCCACTCTGTGTCCCCGCTGATCATAGCCAGAGCGGTCCCGATTCTCTCTGCAAAACGGAGATTGGATTCTCGCTCCGTGCCTCCAGAAATTCGACCCTCATTCGTGACGGAGAAATCTTCGTAGCCTGCCGTCACGATCTTCCGGATCTGACCTTCAGTGAGATTTCCAGCGGCACCCCGATCGGTTGCCTTGATAGAAGCTCGAACGGAATACCTGCCCGTAGAGGCACTGTAGATCGAAGCGACGTTAGATAGGGTAACCTGGGCCGTAGTCGTCGTCCTGAATTGGACACCGCTACTAACCAGAGTCCCCACAGGGAAAGTCTTGGAGCGAGTCGGACGGGACTTGGTGTAGAACGTGACCTCGCCTCGGGCATAATTGCCAGGGTCACGAGTCAGACCATACCTGTTGCCAAGGATATCAAAGGAGTCATCAATGAGAGCCTGTACATCAGCATCCGCCGTCAGGTAGAAAGCCTTTTTCAGATCCAACTTGTAAGCAGAAGCACTGACAGGAACAGAAGCCCCCGTACGATTCGGGTCGTCGATAGCCAGCAACGAAGCGGGACTCTGAGCCCGATGCATAAAGTCAATGACGAAACGAACTCGTGCCATTTCGACAGAAGCGGGGTCCATGACGGTGTCTCTAAGAACGGACCCAGGTTCGATCGAGAGTCCGGGATTTGAGCGGAACACCGAAAGGGACATATCCTGCACGATCTGCGTGCGATTCACGGTCGGGAAAGCCCCCACAGCCGAAGTCACGACAATAGGCGCTCCGGTCACTTCGGGGGAATAGGAGGACTCAGTCTCTACACCGGCTACGTCATCGTAATAGACCGCAGAGGCTACGTAGTAGAGAGGGTCTGTCTCAGCAATCGTCCCGAAACTGCTATTCGGAATCGCGGGATAAACAGACTGCAACGTAGCCGTGCGACTATGGGTAAACGAGTAAGACGTGACGTTACGGACAGTGTTGATGGTGGCCGCAAACCTCAGTTTACGTGCCGTCTCTGGAATCTCCAAAGACTCATTGAAATCAGTTGTCAGTACCACACCTTCCCGATCCTGCTGAGTACCCAGGATGTTCAGATACTGAGGATCCGCGAGAGGGAGCAAATCCCCGCCTACAGCGACAATGATATCAGTATCCAATGAGGAGAGACTGGTTTCCTCCTCTGCCGTGACACCGGAGGACACAAGAGCGGAGTTGATCTTGGAGTACCCTGCAATCCCTCCGCCCTCTTGCGTCGAAGCGTAGAAATTGTAACCCAGGATATGAGAATCGTCGAGCCCCTCTACCGTAACGACAACAAGACCACTTTTCCTCTCCGCCGAAATGCCAGTGGGCGGGAGCACGATCATCCCGAGATCACTTTCCTGGACCAAACGGGCCCGAATGACCGCTTCCGGAGTCACACTACCGTTCGTGAGCACCGCCCGAACTCGAATCTCATTCAACCCAGCGTCCAGGGGGAGCCCGTCAGGATAGACCGTCGGATTAGGAATAGAAAACGTTGTCCCCTCGAACGAGATCAGATCCGCATCGCTTACGAAAGGGTCCCCGCGGACCGACACTTGCATATCCACGGTATCTGCATCCGTAGTGCCGGAGAAGAACCGGAACGCAAGCGTAGTCGAAAAATTGAATTCTTCTCGCAGAATCCCATCGGGACCTAGAAACTTTGGAGTTGCCATGGCTTAGGCCCCTAAAGCTAGAGTTCGTCCGTTAGAAGTCATCCTGGACACCGTCCCCGGAGTTGTGTAAACGATAGATAGCTGAACCGGTTCTCTGGCGGCATTCTGTACCACCACGTCAATCGTAAAGGCTGTCTGATCTTGCGGGTCGGGGTACACCTGGACTTGCAAAATCTGGTACAGCCGTTCCTTGAATGTAACCGGTTGCCACTTGGACTTCTGGGTCTGAATGTTCTGCAAGTTCGTGAGGGCCTGCCGTACATCTTCTGCCAAAGCCCCCGCAATGTTACCGACAGCCTTGCTCCCAATCCGGGAACTGATGGAAGTCCCGTACCAAGTATGGAAAGGATTCGAGCCCTTGTCGGTGAGAATGATCTTCATCGACGCTTGATACAGGAGGTTCTCGTTCTCGATGATCAGGTAAGAACCCTGCGAGTCGATTTGGAAATCATTCTCGACCCGAGTACCTCCACACCGGAGACAAAACTCAGGGGCGGTCACGTAGGAAACCTTGAACACAGGATTGGACTTGATCGGCTTCAAGAACTTCGGACTGCGACTGAAAAGAGCCCCTGCCCGCTTCGTCAAGTTCCACCCTGGCATGATCTCTTTTCCTCGGGCCCCCCTCTGCTGGTCCGTTCCGAACCCCAAAGAGGTTGCCGCTGTACCCTCCACCTTGATCACCGCTCCAGGTCCTACCCTGGACAGGTCGGTGAACACCAAGGAGCCATTCACATTCTCCGCCAGAACATTCGACGTCAAAGCCTGGAACCTGCTGACTACCGTAGAGGTAGGAACGCGGGAACCCGTAGGGAGGTCCAAGGTCACAACTTCATCCGCCGTCCGAACCGTCAACGTGGTTTCGTTCGGCAGAATCTTGAAGGGCCCCGACTGCCCGCTCGTGATCTGGGCGGGGGATAGCAACCCCCCACGAGGAATCACCCAATCGTCATTCAATAGAATACGGACAGACAACTCGGACCCGACTGGCTGACGAGTTATCAACGTCTGCCGGTCGGTATCTAGCTGTGCCCATTCCTCCAAAGTCTCATGGGAACAGCTATGGGCGATCTGAAAATCCTGGCTCAAACGAGGGACTCCACGCAGAGGTTCCTATCTAAGCTGAGACCATAGGCAGAAAAACCGTGCCGGTCGATTTCAGTTTCATTCTACCTGAGCATGGGCACGTAACAGCCGTCCAGAATAACCTCAAACTAGAACTAGGTGGATCAGCCGACCCTGGTCCCACTTTCGATCAAGTGCCCAAATAGAGTATAGTAGGATCCAGGAGGCTAGAGTCTAAACCAAATGAGAGCCTACTTCACAGAGCTGGATTTGAACAAAGTCCAGATCACCGGATGCAAGCAGCACGCAGGTGCGGCTCGGGTTGCCTATAACTGGGGGCTAGGACGTAAGAACGAGACTTATAAGAATGGTGAAAAGTACCATACAGCCATTGATCTTCATAAGGAACTTAACGTCCTCAAGAAGCTCCCTAAAGAGGAGGGAGGGTTCTCTTGGATGTATGAAGTCTCGAAGTGCGTTGTACAGGAAGCACTTCGGAACTTAGACAATGGGTTCGACCAATATTTCCGCCGATGTAGGGATCCTAAATGTAAGAAAAAAGGCTACCCTAAATTCAAGAAAAAGAAAGACGGGATCGGATCTTTCACGCTCACCGGTCAGATTCACGTAACTGAGAAAAAGATCAAGCTTCCCAGACTCGGCTGGCTCCGGTTGAAAGAGCATGGCTACTTCCCTACCGACGCAAGAATTATCTCTGCGACGGTCTCGGAAAGAGCAGGTAGGTGGTTTGTCTCGATCAAGACGGATGAACCTCACACCCGCCCTCTCGGGGTAGAAACCCTGGGAGTCGACGTGGGGATCAAATCCCTCGCGGTTTTATCCGACGGAACGGTCTTCGAAAACCCTAAAGCACTAAAACGATCCGAAAGGAGGCTTCGCCTTTTACAAAAGTCCCTCTCTCGTAAGAAGAAAGGATCCGAGAACTCCAAGAAGGCCAAGGACAAGCTAGCCAAGCAGCACTACAAAGTCGCCTGTCAGCGCAACGACGCTCTACATAAGGTCTCGGACGCGATAGCCAAGCGTTCGAGTACGGTTGTGTTAGAGACGCTGAACGTTGCTGGAATGACAAAAAACCATTGCTTGGCAAAGGCTCTCTTCGACGCCTCTCCTAGCAGTCTGCATCGGATGATCACATACAAGATGTGGATGGCGGGCGGAACTGTCGTAAAGGCGAACCGATTCTTTCCGAGTAGTAAGAGGTGTTCGGCCTGTGGAGAGGTAAAGAAAGACCAGTCCCTAAAGGACAGGACGTTCATTTGCGAGGCTTGTGGTTTTGAAGCTGACAGGGATCACAACGCAGCTATTAACTTAGTTCAGTTAGCGGAATTAGTGAAAATTGCGGGGAGTTCCCCCGTGTGCTCCGTTCTCCTTCCTCCCGTGCCTAAGGCAAAGAGGAAGAGGAAACGGGATAAAGCCTGTGGAGAGACAAGCTCTGGCTCTTATGTACCTACGGGGGAGGGAGTGAAACTAGTCTCAGTGAAGCAGGAACCGAACACCGATTCTGAGGGAAACCCCCAGGGGGCCTCGATCGGGTCAGTTTCGGAGAACGGCTTAGAACCTACGACTAGCAGAGACCCAATGCGCAACAAAAAAACTGTACAACAGTACCCGCAAAGAGTCCACTGGGGTGCTCCGACCCGACGCTGATCAAACCAGTCGAGGGATCGCGGCGATAGAGTATAGTAAGAGCGGGCCTTCACAAAGAGGAACCTCAGAACATGACCGACCAGGACCGTTGCAACATTTGCGGGCGCCCCTTTGGCACAGACCTCTACACGTGCGTATCCCCTGGGGGAAGTGAGTGCATGGCCACTGCCCTAGTGGCCAAGGAGGCCGAAATCCACACTCTGAAAGGGCTCCTACACAAGACGACTCAAGCCCTGATCTGCACGTTCTACCAAACCGGAGACGGAGTTCCGACTCCCAGGGGTCTGGTCGAACTGGTTGCCGAGATTGAGGGTGAGATGGGTGATTGGGCCCCACCAGAATCGGACTAGGCCATCATCGTCAGAGTCTTCTCCGCAGGGTGATCTTCCCAGAAGATTCCGTGATAGGGGCTCAACTGCCCTCCTGCAGGAGACCATTGTGTGACAGCCCCCTCGTCGTTGGTCACGAAAAAGATCGCATCCATCTGCCCTACGATATTCTGTAGTCTCAAGGCGTTGGCGTACATTCCCCCAGGCTGGTGATAGGTCTCGGGCAGACTAGACAGCGTGCCTCCGTGCATAGCCTTCAGGAGTTCCTTTTCCTTTTCCAGTTGCTCCCGAAGGTCACACAACTTGATGATGCGGGCTTCGAGGTTGTGGAGCTTCTCCGAAATCTCCTGCCCAACCCAACGTCGAGCTTCAATCATCAAAGCCGTCACCGGCTCCGCCGCTGAGCTTCGATCCGTCCTGTCCCCTGTCCGATTCGGAGGATACTTGTGCATAGGCAGATACCCGCCCTTGTACCCGTCGTAGGTTAGCGGCTCGTTGTACTCTGCATTTTGCGGAGCAGCCACACCCCCATAAGGGAAAGCATCGGCCAGAATGGTATTCCCTGCGGAATCTTGCCCGACTGCCATGGTCTCGTCAGGCATAAAGAAGTGGGAGATATCGAAGGGATTCCCGCCCTGAGCAATGTACGCCTGCATGAGTCTTTCCAGAGAGGTGCCTGCGTCGACAAACATTGCGGTGCGTTCCTCAGTGGCCCGAACCTCCCCGTCTACCTCGGTCTTTTTGTACTGAACATGCACCTTGCCGATTCGAGCCAGTTCCGCATCGATCACAGCAATTCGACGGATCACGTCCCTGCGTTCTCCAAGAAGAAACCCGCGAATGCCTTTCCAGTATCCAACTCGGAACGTACTGATTGCCCCAAAAGTTCCCATCTCTACACCTTCGCCAACAACAGTTCCAGGAGAGGAACACTCGCAGCCGGAATCCCGCCCATGACAATTACGACCCCCGCCCCGTACACATCGGCACCGCTACTAGAGGGCTTGTCCTGAGCCGAAAGGAACCCCGAGAGGAGCCCGTCCGTCCCGTTACCATGCACTATCAACCCACTGAAACTCGGAACCTGAATCATCTCGATGGACTGCACGAGGGCGTCAATGCGCCGAATCAACTGCTGGATTTCCAGGATACGGGCCTCGATGAACTCAATGTAGGAATCGAGAGCATCCGCAATAGATTTCAACCCTGCGGTCAGTCCCTGAGCCCACATGACGATGGTGTCCAGCATTCCGAACAGGTCGGGCATGGCTTGGAAAGGCCGAATGGCAATCCACTCGCCCTTATCCTTACGCCGCCCGAAAGAAGAAGCCGCTATGTTCAAAGCCACGGCCGCCTGCTTATACACCTCGGCGGAGAACAGGTTCCGGCAGAAGAAAATCTGCCCTCCCGTTCCGGTCTTCAAAGCGCCCCAGTTCGTGTAATAGATAGGCGAATGGTCTTCCGAACCTTCTAGCTTGCCCGAGTCTCCAGAAACGAACTGCGGAGGCAAATAGTAGAGCCTGTCCACCTGATTTATCGGCCAAGACCCCATTTCAATAGACATCCGGAACTGAGCCTGTAGCGGGGGGTACGGAGCCAGCGTCGAATGCAATTCCTCCTGGGTATAGCCGTCCTTGGTAAAAACCCGTTCAGGCAGGAAAGCAAAGAATCCTGGCTCCCTGGAATTGATAGGACTTCCCGTAGGGGCAAGATAAGTGCCCTGCACCACGCTTAGCGGAGCAAGGCACCAAGGGTTGAGAGCAAGCCCCTCGTATTCTCCGGCTTTTGCGTTAGCATTCAAAGACTCTACGATAGTCGCTTTCGTCCCTGCCAGGAGAAAGTTTCCAGAATCCTGCCCCCAAGTCCAGGTGTCCAGCAACCCTGTCTGGGCCACGACAAACTCTTCGATAGCGGGCATAGGGCCCGTTTTCTGGTACAGGTCATAGGCCAGTTGTCGACACCGACTCCACAGGTCACTGCGGAAACTATCTGGAGAAGTATCGGGGCTTTCGAAAACGTTGTTGGGGCCAGAGTAAATCCAGTTGACCAAAGACCCGAAAGGCTCCAACCCCGTGGGGGTCCTGGCCATACCTTTGGTATTGAACTCACTGGCGGGATCCGTTCCTTCGTACACGGAAAGATCCGAGCGGCTCAGAACCAGCACTGCGAGGGCAATAGCTACGCGATCCATGTAGGTCTTGGTGTTGATGCTCGGGAACAGAATCGGGAGGGCGTCGGAAGTCTGGCCATAGTCCGCCCCCATTTCCAAACGCTCACCCTTAGAGTTCACCCCCGCGGCGGTCGCTCTAAACGGTTGCGGGGCACTTATCGTATCTGAGCTGAGCCAGAAATAGAAAGAACCCTCCCCTGTCACACCCTTTTCCCCCGCAGCACTTGTAACACCGGTACTGGTCGGAGTGACCCGCACGTAGTAATTGAGGGGTCGCTCCCCCTTCACCAAAATCACAGTCCCGTCAGACTCCTGCTTTGCCGTAGCATCAAAGGGCATTTGGTCATAAGCCAACGGGAAACCAAACCCGTCCCCTGGATAGAAGGCCGCTGTCGTAGCATCCAGGAAAAAGGTCTTCTGGTACAGGTAATCGTCCCCGTCCTTCAACAAATCCAGAGGGATAGCAACGTCATCCGCCTGAGATTTCTTGGCGAACACACGAGCGGCCCCGGGCCTCAAAACACCATTCGCGTCGATGTTCGAGTTGAAACCCAAAGCTCCTTCGACGAAAATCTGATCTGCACCGCCATAAAGAGTGAGAGGCTGTCCCGAGGGGTCAAGAACCCTGCCCACGACTTTCTGAGTCGCTGTCCCACCCGAGGGCAGAATCGTCTTGGGAACGTTGTCCACGTTCCTCTCGTAGTAGATAGGCAACCCATCCTTCACCGTCGAAACCTGAATCAAGTACCCGCCGACAGTGATATTGGGGAGAGTCAAGCCCATGCTGTTCGGGGTGATATTCGCGTTCCAGGTTACTCGGGCGACGTTTGGAACCTTGCCCGCGTTCGACGAGTCGAAGTAATCCCCCAAGCTTCGGAAATAGTCGAAAGCGTTCATATCCGCAAGCCCGTAAGCAACCTTCAAGTTCGAAACGGCCGGTAGGCCCTTCGGAAGGAAATCCTGCCCAAAGAACTTCATGAGCAGCTTGACCAGCCGCACGATATTCATGACCGCCGTCAGGTCCTCTTCGGAGTACACAAACACCGCCATAGCCGCCGACGAGGGGGACAGATTCGGGCGTGTCGGGTCCGTCGGATCGGCGAAACGGGACACCATCCGACGCTCATAAGCAGAGAACCCGCCCCGCAGGTCCTCGAAGGGAGCCACGAAATACTTCCAGTCCCCCGAAATGAAAATCCCACCCTTCGTGAGATCGTTGATGTACCCTTGAAGCTCGTTGACAATCGCTTCCAGAATAGCGATCAAGGGATCGAGGTAGGACAGAGACAGTGCCTTGGCCAGCCGGAGAGCCGCCAGGGCAATATCCATCAACGTAATGAGAGTGGAAGCCCCACTATGAAACTTGTCCTTGGCGTCCTTCAGGTAATCGGGCAACCCGACACTAAGGGTAAGCCATTTACCATCATCCGAAGCCTTGTTAGCGTCAGCCACAGTAGTGATAACAGGAGGCGGTGCGGGCATTTTCTTTACTTTCCTCCACCATGACGAATTCTATTGGACTCACTTCTCAGAGTATCCGCCTGTCCTCGCAGCTTTTGCAACTCCCCCGCCAGAAGAGACTTCACCCGCAACAGGGTGTCTTTATCGACCCCGCCTGGAATCAACTCGACCGTACGCTCAGGGGAGGAAATCCACTTGGGCTCCATCCCCTGTTCTTCTAGCTTCTTTTTCAGTTCTTCAGCTTTCATTGAGCGCTTCCTTTGAGCATCAACAGAAGGTCTTCTTTCTCTTTCACTCTTCTCGGGTACTCTTCGTCAAAACGCTTCATTGCAGCCAGTGTACCAGAAATCCGATTGGTTCGATAGTCCAGCCAGAAGTAACGCTGTTGCCGCATAGCGTCGCGGAACTCCAACACAAGGTCGATAAGGTCTGGCAGAACGGGCCGGACAGAAGCACCCACGCCCTCGTAATCCGTGTAGTTCAAGAAGTCCAGGCGCCTGTCAAGAATCCAGAAACGTCGGTCCAGTAGGGAAAGACAGTCTGCGTCATTCGCAAACGGCGTCGCTCCCACAACCCCGCGCAGTCCATAGACCAAAGCATTGAAGATAACCCCAAGGCCAAGTTCCGGGATTGCGGGGTCGCCCAGATCCTCGATATGCTCATCCCGCTGGAACACGAAATACGAACCGTGCTTGTTGCCGTCGAGGAACACACCGATCTGTTCAATCCAGGAGAGCATACGCTCCCGCATGAACAGCACGAGGTACACGGCCTCTTCAGAGAACTGGCCCGAAGGCCGAATCACCCTATAAGAGAAGGGCTGGACCGAGTACGGAGTTCCCTTGAAGGAATTGGTCACGATTCCTGCGGGTGCGGTAAGACGCAGGTCCATTTGCCCTTCGGGACTCCCTGGCACCGGAATATCCGAATCGTGAACCGTGGGGTAAACAGCGTACTCGTAACCCGCCCCGCCGAACACAACCGGAGCGGCGGTGCCGGAGAAAGACGTCTCGGGGGAAACCACAAGGCTTCCAGCATTTACAGTCTGTACCTTGTAGAACCCTCTGTTGTCGTCCATCTCGCTTGGCTTGCCCGCTACGTACGGAACACGTCCGAATACGGACAAGTCCCCGTAGGGGCGCATCCCATACTCCGGAGGAACAGCCAGACCGGTTTGTCCTGAAAGGGCACCTGCGGGGTCCACAACCAGAATATCCCCAGGCTGGACCTGAGCCGTCACGAAATCAATCCCTGAGTCGGCCAGTTCATTCGTCGTAGCGACAGAACCGCCCGCTCCTGTTGTATAATCTGCGGTTCTATCGACTAGCAGTTCACTCTGAATGAGAGAGAAAAGCTGTTCGTTCGACTGGACGTGGGGAACAGGAACCCGTTTCAGGTAGACCTCAAACTCCATCCCAACAGGACTGACCGGAATGCCCAAACCAGGAACGGAGAGCATCAAGAAAGTCCCGCTCACCACGCTACCGATCGTAGCCTCATAAACACTACCAGAATAGCGGACCCTGAAAGTGTCCCCCGCCTGAATATTCACATCGGGATCGTCGAAATATCCCAGATTTGTCCCTCCGGCGGCTACGACCATGAATCCTTTGTTGTCGGGGTCTATCGCGTACCCTGTAACGGTACCTCGACGAATGAGGTAGGTGTACCGAAGGGGGTATAGGGCTTCTCCGATAAGGTTCTGGACTTCATGGAAACGACGGATTCGCCGGACCTCGAAGGCAACAGGTTCGGCAACTCCTACGTAAGCTGCATCCTCCCTGAAACCGATATGGTTGGCCGCCATGCCGTGGGTGGCGTCGACCACCAGAGCACTGCCTCCGCCCAAGGGCAAGGCAGGCATGGGGAAAGAAGGCTCCAGGAAGATACCCGCCTGAGCCTCGAAACCGATTGGAGTAGCCACAGTAGAAGTGACAAGGCGGTCTCCAGGAACAAAACATCTAACTCCAGGTCCCGTGTGACAAGGCCACGTCACAACGACACTGACGTCCAGAAGCCCTGCAACATTGGGATAGACAACCGTGTCGGGGTCCGATTGGAAAACGTTGCTGGGTTCCTGAATTGCAGGCCCCACCCCGATCTCATCCCCCACCGCAACCGGATAAGCACTAATGGCATCGAAATCCCGGGGCAGTGCTGTTCCGTTCTGGATGGAGATCCCCGTGAAACCGCAAACCCCCGCACCCCCGACTACGTTGTTATTGGGGAGTCCCTGTTCTCCTCCAACATGAATCGGAAGATAGACCATGCCGGAGATAGACATACCTGCGGACAGGGAGTTCCAAAAGTCCGTAGCTGAGACAGGATTGTCGTTCTCATCTCTGAACAGGTTCAAGCCGTTGAAAGTATTCCCCGCAATGCCCGCGTAGGAAGCGTACACCAGCTTGGTGTCGGGGCCGTCCACTTGGGTCAGGAAGTAAATCTGCGTGAAGCCTGCGGTCCTGAAAGCGTGTCCCGTCGGGGACAAGGAGAAAAGGAACGTGTCAGAAATCGTTACAGTTCCTGCCAGGGAGTCCCAAGACACGAGAGTCGGGAACTGGATATCTACCCAACTGGACGAAACTCCAGCCGCCGCTTCCAGAACAACTTCACGGGTGTCAGACAGGTTATTGGACTCCACCCCATGCCGGACAAGGTAAGTGCCCGCCTTAGCACACGCACTCTTGATAACGAGAGTGTCCCCCGCCTCTACATTCAACACACCCGTAGCGGGAGGAACAGCAGAAACCCAATCGGAACCCTTCAACGCCATGCCGCTACTATCGCAAATGAGCCCTGTCGTGTTGCAGATAGAGGAAGGCAGAGCGGAGAAAACTACGTCGGAAACGTCAGCGGGGAGTTCGGTATTGCCAGACCCCTCAAAAGCCATGACCCGAATGGTTCCGAGTTCATCCCCGCCCAAGGCGGCGGGAATCCAGGTGCCCGTTCCATAAGCCCTCTGGAGGAACGTGAACGGGATCCCCGTGTTCACGATAGCATTGATTGTCAGGTCACTCCCGAGAGTGCCCGTTATGGTATCCACCTTCAAGCGCCCCTCGATCGAGGTCCCCGCGTTTTTCGGATGGACGGCACCTCTAACCTTGACCGTCGTGAAGTCGACGACCTCTACAAAAGTCAAACGATCCCTGTCTACATACGCCGTGGTGGATTGCCCCGTTCCGGCATTGTAAGTGTCGAGAGAGATTGTGTAGTCATACTGGTAATCCGAAATAGCGGACACCAGAGGCACAACCGTAAATGGCATTTCAACCCGTGTGACGTCGAGGAAAGGCAGAGGCCAGCCTCCAATCACCAACTGCCTCTCCCCAGGACCTACGCCGAACTGAGCACTCGTGATAGCCACGGTTCCGGAGCTACCCGTAACCGTAAGACCCTCAATCACAACGGTCTCTACAACAGCGCCTTCTCCGGCCCCAAGTTCCCGCTGGTACAGCTTGAGGATAATCCGGTTAGAATTGGCACCTAACCCCCAAATGGAGTTCAACCCACCGACACCTGCAGCCAGACCGTCATGCAACTGAGCCCATTCCAGAGCAGGCACACTGCTGAAATCAAAGGTAGTCGTGTGAGCCACGTAGTCGATTTCAACCTTCACACCCTCGGTGTTCCCGGGCGTGAAGGGACCTACCGGCTGAGGGTCCTGCACAAACGCTTGAGCATTGTCGAACGTGTACCGGATAACATCCCCCCGAACCGTAGGCGTGATAAATCTAGGGGGCTCAATATAGGTAGTGGCACCGATTCTCTCGACACGACCAACCGACAGAATCCCCTGACAACCAACAGGGAGCGCAGAACCTCCAACCTCAGTCAGAAGCAGATCAAAGGGAGCCAGCGTCCCCAAACCGGACCCGGGGGTGAAAGCAGGAGCCACGTCAACCGCAGTCTGGAGAGACGCGGGATATAGTAACCCCCCAATGAAAACAGCCCCGTCCGTCCCTACGAACTCGTCGGGATAGACACCGCTGCTCACCACGAAATTGTCTGCGAACAGTTCCCCGACGTAAGGGTCCACGTTTCCGAGCCGATCCAATTCCGTGTTCTGAGTCTTGAGGTAGGGGAGCGTGTAATCCCCGCTGTCGTTCTTGTCCTGTCCAGTCAGAGCCGGAATCTCCAGCGGGCTCATGTTCCCGCTTGTGAATTGAACCTTTGCCTCAATCGGGCTCACGGGCTGAGGCGTCTTCTGTCCAAACAACTTCTGGAAAGACCTGGGGAACGTCAGGTCCAGGAACTCGCCGTTCTTCTTATTGACCCCGACGTCAACCCCATCCCTGTAAGCGGGAAGACCCTGAGAAACCCGTTCCATATCATCCGTAGTGAGCGGATCGGTCGTGTTCTCCATTTCCTCGCGACCAGGGGTATGCAGGTAAACGGTATCCCCCTCATTCAAGGAAAGAGCCGGACCTCCGATCCCCCCGTCGAACTGGACAAAGAGGTTCCCGTTCGTAACGTCCATCTCGTTCGTGCCATGACGGGCTTTGAACGTCAGGATGCAACCCAAAATGACGTCCGCCACGTAAACAGGTGCCGTCGTGGGAGAGGAGAACGGGATCACAATTGCCCCATACCCAACGTCGAACAACGTCCCGTCCGGACGCCCGAACCCGACCTGAGCCGTAGGGAACCCTTCAAATCCAGAGATGTGCAGATCGTAGTCCCCGCTCGCCAGATCCGAAACAGTACCGCCCAAGGAAACGAATTGGGTTACGTCGGGCAAACCGCCCGTGGTCAACGGGAAATCCTTGAGCGGGAGGGGGGTCGCGATAACCGCTGGCCTGGGGTCACTGGCGAAATAAGTCGGGCCCAGGGCAGGTTCGTAAGCGAAGATCTGAGCGTCCAACTCAGGGAAACCAATAGCTGAGTAAGCCCAGATCCTAGCTCTCGGGTAACGGTCTTTCGTCACGATCGACTGGATATTCTCGACCGTACCCAAAACAGGATTCGACACTTCTCCGATAGCCGTCAGGAAGGTAGAGGCGATCGTACCGTCCGAATCCACAACCTTGGCGTAAGCGTACTCTCCGGGATCTCCGGTCAGTTCATCCGCACCGATACCAGGGCCAGTAGTCGTGAACACCGTAGTCTCTTCGGGGAAAATCCTGGAGAACCGGCTGGGGTCGGCCAAGGACAGGAACTTACCGAACGCCTTGAGGTGGAGGCCAGGAGGCCACGACCCGCGAGTCCTTTGCAAACGGGAAACGCCGGTCAAGATCACATCATCTACTTCGTTCTCGACGAACCCCTTCTGAAGCTGAATCCACTCATTCAGGTAGTCGATGCTCGGGAGACTTCCGTCCAGCACCCCGCCGGTCAAAGAGAGCCCAAGGGGATGAACCAACGGATCCTTCGACGTCACGTAAACCGGAGAGCCGTAGACGGGAGGCCCGACTAGAAGCTGCATGAAAACATTGGTCCAGAGGTTCTTGGGATTGAGCAGTCCCGAAATATCATCTTCAGAGCCAGGACCCGCGACCTCTGTCTCCGGCCCGAGAGAGAACTTGAACTTGCCGTCTCGGTCCCCTACGATACCCGATCCAATGGTTTCCTGGACTTGTTCGAACGTGGAGATCACTTGGTTGTAGAAAGACAGGAAAGCACGAGCTGCACGGTCCTCATTCTGCAACTCCTGCTTCTCTCCTACCAGAGACACGCCCCCAGGTTCACTTGTAGTGTTCGAGGGCAACATAGGGCCGCTGGTAGGTTGTCGGCTCTTTACAGCTTCTACGGCATTCCGGCTAACCTCGCTCATGAAATCCAGCAAAGGAGTGACCTTGGCGTAGAAGGTGTCCGGATTCCGGAAAGAGAAAGAAGCCTGCAAGTACCCGTCGAGGATACCGTTGTCCTCCGAGGGAGTTGTCATGTAAGAGAACTTCGACTTCACTCGGGGCAGAACGAAAACGCCTGACTGGTAAGTGGGAGCCAGAGTGTCCAGACCGGTGTACCGGAAATATAACCACTGGTTAGGCTGTAGTGTATCCCGCAGGAGAGAAACCCCACCGGTAGCCGGATCTATCCCGTACTCGATGTTCGGCACCAGAGAACGTCCAGGAACACCGTTTCCGAACAGGATGAGTTCATAGGGCTCATCGGGAATCAAGCCCCCCAAGCCCAGGAAAACGCTAGCACTCGGCGGATAGATCGGTCGTACGGAAATCCGCAGCAAAGAGCCCTGCAACTCATAGGGGGCCACGGAAGTCCATTCGACGATCGTCTTGGTTCCCGTGTCGTCCCTTCTAGCCCCTGCAATGATGAACGGAATCCCGCCGATCTCCATCAAGTGTCCAGGCACGGCGTAGGAGAGAATATCCCCCAACACAGTAACCGAACGCCCGTTCTTCGGAACCTTCTCGAAGGGGATTCCAGGGGTGACCCAAATGAAATTCGGAACATTGACCGGCTCGGAACTCAGAAGTGTCAAAGAATCGTTGCCAGGGGCGCGAGAACCAGCCTCAGCTACCGGAGTGGGAGACACCATTACGGTCGTGACCCCACTAGCATAAGCGGAGGACGTGATATAGAAAGGGGCCTCCCCGAGTCGGAGCAAACAACCGGTCTGGACTTCAGAAGTCCGATCTCCTGCGAGCGTGAAGGTATCCTGTCCCTGTTGCAGGAAAAACGGCGGCCGGTAAATGGGCTTCTGAGAAGAGGTGTACGTAGACTCCCCGCCAAAGGAATGCAGTACGGCATAGCTAATCGTAACCACGTCCCCCACGGCCGGAATCTCGGAGAGGAGCACAGTGTTGCCGTCGAAGGTAGCGGTTTCGCTAGCATAGTTCATCATTACAGCCCCGACGTACACCGTCGGCACGATATTCGGGAACACGTAGCGCCCCGTCGGATTGAAGGCATAGACGTTCGGATTGGCCGTAGCGGTACAGATTTCCCGCTGAATGTAGACGGGGAGGTACTCCAGAACGTGAATCTCATTCCCCGCATCGTCGAGAGCCTTGTTCCCCGAGGAGTCCGCCAAGTAATAGTCCGCCTGGACAACCTGCCAAGCCTTCAAAGGCGTGTTGAAAGCGAACGTCCCTACCACAGGGCTGATCGCCACGTCCTCTCTACCTTCGGTAATCATCCGCTCGACAAAGTAAGCTTCCTGTCCACCAAAACTTGTCATGTCAACAGAACTGAAATTCAACCCGCCCGTCTCAGGGTCAAGTTCTACGGTGCCCGTCAGGAAAGCCGTCGGGTCCAAGAACGTCTCAGTGAAGTACACGTCCGATTCCTGGTAGTCGACCAGGAGATCCGATGCAAAACCAATCTCACCCGTCGTAGTCAAGCATTCGATCGTGCCGACCGGAATCGGAACGGAAAAAGCCCCCACCATAGAAATCGGGTGTCCAGGATCCGTAAAAGAGAAAAGCTGAGCCCCCAACCTCAAACCGAAGCTTTCAACCAGCACTCGGGGGCTGGTCAGGTTCACAAGCAAAGAGTTGTTGGCAATCTTGCCCAGGAGAGCTTTCTGAAGCACGTAAACTGCCCACGCCGCGGGAGAAACCAAACCAATCCGCACTTCGATATCCCGACCCTTTTCTAGTGCTTCCCCCGCATCCGCAACCAGCCGATGCGCAAACTGCGCAGTCGCGTCGACCGGTACGTCCCCCACGTAGGAAAGAGCATGAATCTTGAAAGGCTCTGAGGTCAGGTGGTTGAACTCCCGATAGGTCACGTCCGCCAATACAACCGGAGCCGACGCATCGTACACGTCCCTGCGATGGGCTTTGTAGACCACCCACTCAGTAGGGGTCGCACTGGGGGACGAGACAGCAAAAGCCGGAGTAACCGTCAGGAATGCCGGAACCGCTGAAGTCACAACATAAGAGCCCTCCGCTTCCCCAACGAGAATCTTCAGAATGTACCCGTCTTGGACCGAAGTGAAATCGGCGTCGGGATCCGTGAAGGAGGAGGAAAGAGCCGTGAACTGTCCTCTCGCACCGGACATTTCAGTATCCCCGACCCTGCGGATTAGCTGAGCCACTCCAGGCACTCCGGAGTTGGGAAGGATAAAATCCTCTCCGTATACCAGCTTTTGTAACGGCCCTCCCGTACGGGAAACCCACACCCCGTTACTGGGTAGATACATAGTCTCTGGAATGACGTTCAACTGCCCGAGGTAGAAAGCGGAGGTAGGCTGCTGGATCAAGGAGGTGCTCTCGTAACTGTCCAGCCAGAGCAACTTCTTCTGCCCGAAATCGTACTTCACGTTCACGAAGTTCTGGAGTTGTCGAGTCACGGTATAGGACGTGGAACCACGCTGGACCGTAGAAGTCAAGCGATAAAACACGTCATCATCGTAGCCCGCCACGTCCTGAATAGGAATCTGATCCAAGAACATGAACGGCTGGGCCTTCACGGACTTGGAGAGAGTCAGGTCCTCGGTCCTGTACTCGGCCAGAGCGTCCGACTCCGGTCCCGTACGGTCAAGATTGACAGGACTACGTTCCAACCCGAAAGCGAATCCAGAGTCGGGGAGCCAGCCACCCGCGGCAGTTGCTCTCCAACCAGGGAGGAAACCAAGGGCCCTGGCTCCAGACAAGTCCTTGTCCGTCAGCGAAGCCCCCCAACCGATCTCGACCGCCAGAGCGTCCTGCAAAATGATCTGGTCCCCAACAACCGCGACCTGCCAAGCGGCAATCGCGGGGGCCGTATTGGCTTGGATGTTCGTAACTATCTGCTGGGCCGTGAATGTACCCGCCCCAAGCGTACTGGTCCAAACATAAGAGGTGCTGTCCAGAGCAAAGTACAGTTTATCTGCCCCCTCCAATGTGAAAGGAGAAGCCAGCCGAGAGTAGAGAACGGCCCTAGGAACCGAAACCGCCGGACGACAGAGAGCCTGAAGGATATACAACTGCTGTCCGGCAAAGTCATGCTGGTCCTTACGGGACAGGAACACTCGACCGGTGTCCCGAGAAAGATAAGCTGTCCCCGCGGGGATCTTGAAAGCGTGCTTCGGAGCGTCGTTCTCCGTATCCACTACAATGACCTTCTCCAACACACGGGTACTACCGAAAATAAGCAGATCCCCGAAAGTCTCGGCCTGACGAACCAACCCCGTAGCCGTAGCCGCCAGGGTATCTCCACCAGGGCGAATACCAGGGGTTCCAGGCTGAGGAACCAATCCTGTCTGATCGGGGAGGTACAGCACACCACTTGTACCGAGGTCGGTAGCAAAGTCCGCGAGGGGGGCATACAGATCGTCCAGGGGTCCCGTAAGAGCGGCAGGGGCTACGGTAGGAACAGGCTGCTGAGTTAGAGCCACACCATCGTAGTAGACCTCTGCCCCCAGATACTGAATATCGAAAGCGGGATCAGTCGGGTCCGCTTTTGCGAGCAAACCAGAATTGAACTTCAGCTTACCCGTCGACAGTGCCACCACCACTTCATCGAGAGCGGGAGACACGCCAGCTTGCGTCGCCTCATCGGCCACAACAAGAACGTTCAAGTACCGACAAGTCCCGACCCGAATGAAAGGGTAGTCCGTGGGGCCGGGAATAGGGGCGATATGCAGGTGGTTCCCAACAGAAATGTTTCCAACAAAACCGTTTACGTCCGTCTCGAAGTCCTGCGGAGTGTACCAAACAGTCTTTCCAGCATAGGTATTAAGGAAAACAGGGTTCCATTGCAGGACCCCGCCCGTCTCCCCGACAATACCCGCCTGAGTGCCCCAGACAAACCCCGTGCCCTGTGCTTCTTCATCGGACACGATTTCAATACCCGTGAAAGCCCCGGGGCCGTCCGCAGCTACAGGGTCACTGTTACTGTCGGGGTACTGCCCCAAACGAACCATTGCGTAAGTATCGGGAGTAGCGAATTCCCCAGGTAGCGTCTCCCCCCTGTTCAACTGGTTGGGTCGGGGGGATAGGAGGTAACGTCCGTCGGGGGTAAGTAGCCCCAAGTCTTTGACCGAAGAGCCCTTGTAGGGCTCCCACCGCTGGACTTGATTGTTCCAACCGAAGCGAGTCCGTTGAGGATCGTTGCGGGACCACCAGAACTTCACGGGCTCGGTCTGGTACCAGACCGACTTGATATAGTCCCCCCTGGATTGGAACACTCCGCCGTCCAACGACAGGAGTGTAGCCCCGTCGAATGTAACGCGACCCGTCAGGCTCACGGAACCAAATGCAACAACCGTGATAACAGAGCCAGGAACATCTCCCCGCACCACTTCAACCCGGACTACGGAAGTAACGGTTCTTCCGTCTCCACCCGTCACGATAATGGAATCAGATCCGTCGGTATGAACAGCCCCCGTATCTACTAGCATCCCCGTGGGGATGGTTCCGGCCCCATCCTCCAACACCCACGTAGGATCTCCAATGGACAGGCTCCCGCCATTCGCGGCCCAAAGCAGGTACTCCGTATCCCCCTGGACAGAGCTATTCAGGATAGCCGTGCGATACTGCTCTCCAGGCACGTCGACGAATTGAACAGGATCCGCATAGGCGAAAGCTTGAGGCAGAACCTTGTAGTCCCGCAGAACTCCGCCAGTCGGAACCTCTGTGGTTTTGGCATTAGAAGCCGCCGCCCGAACTGCCTTGTAGACGAACTTACCCATCAAATCACCTTACTCAAAGGGCTACTCCCTACTGCGGGGGGCCCTGAAAGAGGAGTACCGGCCACGCCCCCCGATCCCGTCATGGTTCGAAACAGGCTACTGATCCCCAACCCCAAACCAGAAGCCAGCATAGGAGCCGTGAGCCCTGGTTTCAAATAGGCGTTCAATAGCATTGTAAGCGTAACAGGATCGGAAATAGAAACCGCGGACACGTCAGACCCTAAAGCCACTCCCACGGAAGAACCCGTGTAGTAACCAGCGGACGTAACCGTTTTGGCCAGACCAATCGACACGAAAGCGGCCAAGTCGGACGCGATAAGTCCTGCCACTCCCGCCGAAAGCAAACCGTCATACACACGAGAGGGAGCGGAATTCAACGTCAGCTTTCCCGTCACAACCCCCGCCCCAGGAGAACCACTGGTAGTCCCTGAGAGAGCCAAGCTGGCGGGAGACATGGACCACTGCTGGACTGCCGATCCAATCGCCTGAGCAATCGACGGAAAGGATAGCCCCGACCAACTGCCTCCAGCGGCCTGAATCTCAGCGGCTATTTGCGGTCCAGAAAGAGGCATATGGTTTCAATCTCCCTTAACTTGGCGCCGTTAGCTGGTGTCCAGGGCTCCCCATGAAATAGGAAGACAAAAGGGCTCCCGTCAGCGGATCCAAATCCGCCCCGCTTACTATACCCCCAACCTTGCCAGGGCCGCCCAGATACAGGCCGGTACCTCCGCTGACAGTAGCGTTTCCCACCGATTTCACCGTCACGGATTTCAACCCTTTTAGGGTAGCGTCCCCGACAAGAGCCTGTAACAGAACGTCCCCCAACTGTACATTGGCTTTCAGCCCCGAAGCGGTTTCTACGGCAAGAGAATTCAATCCAGCAGTAGCTTTCCACTCTCCGGCAAGGGTGGCAAAAGACAAGTTCCCGACAAGAATCGTAGTGGAGTGGCTTCCTGCAATGAACTTCTCTTCTCTGCTACCTGCCAGCACAAAATATTTGTCTACTACCGCTTCAGGGTTAGGAATCAAGGTCGTGAAAGTAGTGTCCCGCAAAGGCCCATTAGGAGGCAGTTGGTCCTTCGGCCCGCCGAACGACATGGAGCACTTCCCGCTGGTCGAGAGATCCAGGGTCTTAGCGGTGAGCCCGATCCTATCCCCTGCCTCGATAGAGATGTTTGACTTGGCCGAAAGCTTCTGCGTGTCCGACCCGAGAGTGATATCGGCGCTCTGGATCTGAACCTGCCTCGACGCCTTTACAAGAGCATTGAGCCGCCCTTCCATGATCAGACTGTAGGCGGCTACCCCGGACCCCTTACCCAAGATCACGGAGTCACCGGTCATCTCCCCGCCACCGTAAACATGCACGGCTCCGGTCTGGGAACTGAGCCCCAACCCGACGTTATTGTTCGAGGGGCTTCCGCTTCTCGTCGACAGGTTGAAACCACCATCGAACCCCAACTCAACTCGCCCGCCCACACGGAGACGCAACCCGCCTTCCAAAGCTGCATCTACCGAGAAATCATCGGGAGATCCCCCGATGAAAGCCTTGAACCGCCCATCCATTGTAGTCGACCAGAACGTGGTCTTCGGCGGGTCGGGCATGGGGGGACGGAGCCGGAACAGGGTAGCGGCGTAGTCCTTGAGTTCCGACCCAAGAGCGATCCGCATATCCGGCTCGGTCTGTCCTGCTTCATTCACGATAACAGGCTTCAGGGGAATTGCGTACTGGAGGCGACCCATAGCCGTATAGGGGTCGTTGCCCACGACACTGCCCCACACCATCTCGATGAAAGGAGCATTCGCAGACTTGCCGCTGGCGTCAGGCAACCTCTCAGCATCGAACCCGTCAGTCTGTTCCGTAACAGGCAACTTCCCATCCGCCGTGTGGGCCACTTCGATGCGATACTCCGTCAAAGCGGGCTTCTGGAACTCCGTAACGGCATTGTCAGGCCGGTTCGTAGAGTCGGGGAGAGACACCCGATAGATAGTCTTTCCCCCGTATACGGCCTTCTGGAGAACAGTGTCCCCAAGGGTGAGCCCATCGGCATACCCCTTGGCGTCGACGAACAGGCCCCGCTGCAGGAACTTGAACGGGTCCAAAGGATCCGTTAGGCTGGCCCCTGAAACCCCGGTCTGCGTGGTTCCCAGAGGAAGACGTTGCATGGAGAGATCGGGAGTCAAGAACCCCGCAGGAAAACCCATCATGGGCCCAAGTTCCCATTCGGGGACGGGATTCCGATTTGCGGATTGTCGGGGTCCAGCCCAATCAAAACCGTCAGAGAACATTTGAGTGGGCAGGAACGTAGCATCCCTCTGGACCATGCCCCCATAAACACGGACGCCCGCCATGGCGTGGAACTGCTGAAGGGATCTAACGACCAGGGCTTGGTCCTGGTCCCTCAAACGAAGCTCATCCCCTCTACGGTCGGAGAGCAAAACACCCTCATTCAACAGGAAATCAGCCCCTTGGGCAGAAGAAGCAAACTCATTCCCGGGCCGGTAATGACGGAGCTTGTGCCTTTCCCTCTGGTATGCATTCCCTGTGAAGGCGTTGTCAGCATGCGTGAAACCGAATTCATCGGGCGTGAAAGGCTGCGTAGGGAGCCAATCGTGTCCAGGCCATGCCCCAGGCACAACCCAGTTGATGATGACAGGCGTCCGATTCCCGCCAGAACTTTCCTGGGCCATCCAACCCACGAAACAGTGGTCCCCAACCATCGGCATGGAACCTGAAATGTGCCGGGCCCCCGCCCCCGACATTCCGATCGGAACCGGAACGTGCTGGAACAGGTTATCCTCTCCCGAGACAACCTGAAGCGTAACCGTGAACTCTTCGTAGTTGACAATCTTGACACGGGCCAGCCCAAAACCCCACGTCGAATACCCGCTGCTGGGAGAGGCCCGCTTCTTCGAGAGCTTAGGTTTGAAGTCCACGCTCATCCGGCCAGGGAGAACCTTCGACAGGTATTCAGGGAGTTTGGGAGCCATTACAATTCCCTCGCTTTAGCTAGGAGAGCATCTTTTTCCCGCATGATAGCATCCACGTTCTCAGGAGACCGCCACAGCTTGTCTGCCTCTCCCTTGATTGTATCGATGAAACTGTTTTCCGGTGCTCCGGTACCCCGCAGGGCGTCTTGCTGCTGCTTCCAAGCCAGAGCCTTAGCCAGCATTTCCTCGCGGTACTTACCCGTAATGGCGTCCATCCCCGCAGGAACGGATTCGACCGAGATATCCGAGAAGTTGTTGGACAGAGCGGCAACCATGACGTTCGCCTCAGAAGCACGGCAGGCACAAGGTTTCTGGCTGCTGTGAATCTGCAAAGCAGCCAGGGAGTAGGCGGTATTCGTGATAGGCTGCTTAGCCTCGCCCTTCAACGAAGTCGCAATCATGTTCCGCAAACCTTGGTTGATAGCGGCGGTGTCAGGAGAGCCCGTGAGCGGAGCGTCCAGAACATCCCCGCTACGGCCTGACATCAAGCTGTTGTTCCGAATGGAGGCGATAAGAGCGTCCTCTTTACCAGAGATATCGGCACGTCCAGCCATCAAGGACTCCATGAACGCTTCGGTTGCTTCCCTGTCCGCTAAACCAAAGGGGTCATAGCGGGCAATCTGATCCAAAGACCCCCCAGGTTCGATACTCACGTCTCTACCGTAGCGATAAGACCCAATAACCTCGTAGCCTCTGCCGTCCGAGACGGGGAATACGGGACTAGGAACATTCAGGTCCATCGGGACTTGAACCTTCTTGGGAGAGGTTTTCTGAGGGTGGTTGGTTGTCTTTGGGGATATGGGGACAGCGGCGCCTGCTCCGCTGGTTGAAGATGCAGCGGGGCTTGCAGGAGCCTGCGGTAGGGGCAGCTTGTGCTCAAGAGCATAAAGGTACGCCTCTTGCTGCTTTATCTTCGCTGCCTGTGCATCCCAGACTGCCTGGACTTCGGCCGAGGTAGCCGAAGTCGGATTTGTTAGAGAATTGAGATTTGCCAGAGTGTCAGGATCCGCCGTAGGACTACCCAATACTGCAAGCCTCTGACCCTCCTTAGTGGCTGACGCCGCAGTGCTGTTCAGATCCTTTGTAGACCGACTAGCCGTTTTTGCTTGCTCTGTGGTCGCTGTGGCCTCCTGTGCTGATCCCACCTTTGGTTGCACCGTCGCTGCGTAGGTACTGGCAAACGTGCTCTGGAGCTGTTTCTTTCGCAGCGCCCCAAAAGCCTGAGCGATAGCGTCTCTGACGTAAGCCCCGTTCTTCCCAGCTTCTCCCAAGGCGGTTTTGGCGTCACCGAAAGTACTCGTCATCAACAAGGTCTTGCCTTTGACCTGAACCGCCGTAGGCGGCACTTCAAAAGCCCCCAAACAGTCAGCAAAAGCCTCGCTGAGTATATCCGTCTCACCCGGAACTTCCCCAGGAGCCCGATTGGCTACGTCCTGAGCCGTTCTATCGGCAATGGCAACCGGCGATTCACTCTGATCGAGAGCCGTGCGGTACTGCGGCTTCCGAATCGAGTTCACGGCGAACTCCAGGGTTCGGATTTCGTTTGTCGGCACGATCTTGGTAGGCTGAAACTTAGGGTCATTGCTCAGAATCTCAATCCCCCGAATCCCGCTCACCTCTTCAGGTTCCATCCTATACGGCTCCGCAGCACCGTGGAACCTCATTAGGCGAGTAGAACCCGCAACCGTGACAGCAACCAGAGTCTTCCCGTCCTTATCGTAGATCACCTTCTTCTGACCCTGCTGTTCTGCATCGGGGTGCGAAGCCGAGAAGTACCGGTAATATCCAGGCTGGGTCCCACAGCTCATCGAAGCTTTCTTGTCACTGAGAATATCAAGCAGGTTGGCAGTACTGTTGGCCTTCGGGTAGTCGCTACTCCCTTCCATGGACTTGGTTACGGCGTTGATGAGGGAGATCAGCGCGTTCATATCTTCGGCCCCGTCCCCTACTAGTCCAGATGCCGCTTTAGAAGTTATGAGACCGGCATTAATATCCTCGACGTTGGTTTGGGCAGTATCGATCTGTTTCTGTAGTGCCTCGACTTTTTTAGTGTCCCCTTTAACCTCGGCCTCATCTTTCGACTTAGACAGGGCGGCTATTTTCTTATTTAAAGTAACTATATCCTTTTGCTTACCGGTATTGATCGACACTATCATACCTTGAGCCGACACGTAGTCATTGGCCGCTTTCTGCAAATCAACAGCACCAGGGACCGTAGTACCGAGGGAGAATCTTTTCTTCGTTGTCTCCGAGTCAATCATCTCGTAGACGCCGGGCTCATTATCTACTTTTCTCAGCACGTTACCCAACTCGACAGCAGCATCAATGAACAGCCTCAAAGAGTCAGCATCCCGAAGGTAGTCCTCAGCATCCGAACCCAGAATAGCCGTCATGGGATTGATATGCTCCGTGTCGAGAGCCATGACCACGTTCGGGAAACCAGAAAGTCGGGACTCCCCTGCGTCGTTCTCTACTCGGATCGGACGCTCAGGCATCCACAGCTTATCCAGCTTCACGGTCTTCGAAATACTGTCGTCCGGAGCCTCTAGGTCCCCCGGGGGGTAGAACTTCCCCCGTTTCGCTGTCAGGGTCAGAGTGGTCGTACACGACCCCCCGGGCTGGTATGAATGACTCAAATTTTCGACATAGAAATAACAGTCGTACCTAGGCACGTAAACAGGATATCCAGGACGAATCTCTGGACGGATAGGAATTGTAGCAGAACCGGAGTTGATCTTAGCATTCAACACGTCCAGCCGATTCACAGCCGCGAAGAACATGCTCTTGGGATCGTTGAAATAGGCCGTGTCGAAGTTGTGGGGCCGCCACCCATACTGAGCCACCAACCGGTAGTCGATATACTGGCCTCTGACCCCCCACTCGTTCTCCATCCCCGTGCCAGTGTAGTTCTTAACCTGGGAACCCTTGAGGGTCACGAAGGTCGCTTCAGGCTCCTTGGTCGAATGGGAAATGTCGATGATATCCCCATCCTCCAACCTGTAGACACGACTCGTGGAGGTATCCAAATTATAAAAAGGCGGCTTAAAAACGAAGTCACCGTCGACGTCCTGGAAGAACTCCCAACCCGTAACCTCTACTACGCGGTTGATGATATCCAGCTTCGGCTCGTAGGAAGATTCGAAAATGTTGATCTGCCCCCACTGGCCAATATCGTTAATGAAGGCCAGCTTCTCCGCAACGTTGATAGGGCCTCCAGTGGGACTAGACTTCTCAGCTTCAGACAACTGGCCTGCGATGATCGCCTTCTGACGATTTGCCTGATCGTTCGCCGGATAGACTTCGGTCTGACCAGACCCCTGAGTGTCAAACCGGAACTTCATCACAGAAAGCACGCTGTCTAACGAGGCCTGCCCTAGCCATGCGGCCTGGGCCGTGTTGAACAGTTTCCCGCTGGCCCCGAACATCCGGAGGTTGTTTATCTTGGTGCTGAAACGCCTCTTCCAATACTCCAGGGCAACCGAGAACATTGTTCTCCCCGTCTCGGATACGGACGCCACGTTGGTCTGGTCCGAGAAAACCTGGGCCACACCAGAAGCAGCACCCGCGACGTCATGAAACATCTGATAAACAATCTGATATGGTGTTTTGCCCGTAAGCGTGTGGCCCACATAGGACATCCTGAGCATACCATTATCAGGTCTAGCACCAAAGTAAGATGCATTGGTAGAGATATCCTGATACTGCCAGAAATACAACATAGAAGCACAGTTTACCGTGAACTGCTGGAAACCCCCTGCTTCGTTCACATCAACTTGAGTGATTACACCGTGAAAAACATGATAGTAGGGATAGTTTAACACACCTGTAAGATCAACATCGCCTAGACCTAATTCTTCGGAATTAAGGTTGGCATACATGCCTTTAAGGGCAAAAAAACCTTTCATATATATGTGAATTTCCATGCTTGGACGGACCAAATATTTGGCATCACGAGAAAAAGATGACATAAGTGTTTTGGGCACAGATAGGTTGAAATTGGCTTGATGAGAACCAGCGTCAACGCCAGCATCAACAGAAACTTGGGTTACGTAAGGCTGAATATCAATACGCCCATTGCATTTAGGACAACCAGGAATGGTTTGATCGCCGTTAACAAATACCAAACAGTCAGGAGTATACTGAACAAGAGTTCGATTGTTCAGCCTATATGTGCCAATATATGGGCGCGAGCTTAAGCTATCACTCATTCAACCTTCTCCAACAACACTTCTCTGGCTTTTTCATGGGGGCACTTTCCCCCGCTGTTGTGACGTCCCTTTGCAGCATTGCAATTCATGCAGAGAACCTGAAAACCCGGAGGGAAACCACGACTCACAATCCAAGCACATAAATCCCGTGCTCCTCTATCTTCCCTTCGATGCTCTGCACCTGTGCCCTCCAAATGGTCTATCGTAAGAAACTCAAAAATGGTTTCACCGCAACAAGTACAAACAGCACCCCCATATACCTCAAAGACTTTCTTCCTGAGTTCAATATGCCGATCTTTCTGATATTCTCGACGTGCCAATGTTTGCTCCGTAGGAGAAAGAGTCTTTGGCTTTACCGCTTGTGTCAAATTCCCATGCGGACAATAACCTCTGTGCCCGAGAGAACAATTGCAATTCATACACAGAACTCTAAAACCAGAAGGGAAACCCTGTGCCTTCAACCAGCCATATAAATGGTCCCCTTTTCTCGGGCCTGTGCCATCAAAACCATTCTCGTGGTCAATAGACAGAAACGCAAAATTGCTTTCACCGCAACAGCAGCAACGACCCCCATAAGCATTAAACACTTCATCCCGCAGACGGCGATTTCTCTCCTGGCCTTTTTTCCTGTTGATGGGTTTTTTTCCATAGACAGCCTGTTTGGCGGCACAATCTTCACAGTGAGCTAAACCTGGACGGGCTTGATTTTTACAACCCGAAACGCTACAAATCCCTTCTGGTTTTGGCACTTTGCGGTATTTTTTTACAGCTTCCCTGTTGTGCTCTCTGCAAGACAAACAGACCTTATACTTTGCATCCTCAATGGGATTGTTACAATAGGGTTGAGCACAGACCCCCTCTGGTTTACTGGCTTTTTGTTCCAGGTACTTTTTCTTCTGCAAATCACTGTATTTCTTTTTCTGTTCCTCTGTGTACTGTCTTTTTTTCTTTTCAGCCATAATCCTCACCTGCTCTTAATAAAAGGCGTAGCTCGCCTTACAACATTTCTACCGGTCACTGCCTGTGTCGGCTCGAAACCTCCCGTACTACTCGGGAGATCAATTATACTCTGCCTAACCTGCTGTAACACAGGGAGAACGTTCGGATTTACCGGACGGACGGTCGACGCAGCCGCCCTAATCGCGTGTGCATTATCGAACCGCTCCAACCGACCAAGGTCATTAGTCGGATCTGCTCCAGCAGGGGCCATCCCGCCAAACATTCCAGGCGTGACCGGAGAATCCGAGAGGGCTCTCATAGGTCGCACTACGCCCGTTGATTGAGCGTTGTCAATCAACATGGACACTGTGAAATCCAAGTCAAAGGACACCGCTCCCTGAACGTTAGTTTCATCGTAGCCAAAACCGAACGAATTGCAGTTCCCAATATAACTAAAACTGTCATAATGTATAGCTAAAGCACCAACAAAGTAATTAGCATTCGATTTATTCAAGGTATCATAGATGTAGCCATTGTTAGCATAGAAACTAAACAGAGCCATCAAGTTCTGCCACGAAGCCGAGTTCCTCTTGCTGGCGAACTGGACCCCCGTAGGCGTCGTAGTTTTTCCAGAAGCCAAGGCAGAAGTGCCAGGAGGAGAACCCGCTATGAAAGCTCCGATGCGACCGGTTACCGACAGCTTGGGTTGCTCAGCTCCGAAACTTTGAAAGATCAACCCATGCCTAGAACGGTCCGAGTATTGCTGAATCTTGGTGAACTGCAGAGATAAGGACTCCGGATTGATTAGCAGTGTCAAAGGCGGAGTCTTGAGGATCTTCGATAATTGTATGCTGATATCGCAAGCCGCTCTGGCATCCGCCAAATAAGGATTCTTAAGGGACTTCTGAGTGTCTCCAACCACCATCTGGTCGGTGATCACCTGCCCCGAAGAAACGAATGCCTCCATGGAGGAAAGCTTGTCCACCCCGATATAGGACATGGTCTGCAAACGGTCCCTGGCCTTCACGAAAGGCACTGACGCCAGCCCTCTGCTGAAAGCGTCCACGTACCCCGTATTTGCGCTTGCCTCCGCTTCTGGGTCCGTCCCCATCACCAACGGGGGCAGAATCTCAATGACGAACGGAGAGAGAGCCCGGGACAGGTTCCGAGACCCGTCGACCGGCATTCCGTCCTGAATCTCAAAGGTGTGGTTGAAAATCGGACCAACCGGCACTTGATAGATCTGGGCAGGCGGCGGGGAGGTAGCGGGGACAAGGTTACTGGCCATTTCTAACTAACTCCCCAGCAAAGAGATATCCGTGGTCCTGAACCGGACAATCTCGTACATCAACGTGAATCCGGCAGACAAACCGAACTGGTATGGCTTGGATACCTCCTCATTGACAGAGAACGAGTTGAACCAACCTACGTAAATTCCTCCGTCGAAAGAGACCTTAATCGCCCCTTGGAGGAAGATATTGCCGTTCACATCGTAGATAGCCCCGTTGTTGTGGAACAGAGCCAGAATATCCAAGTACTTGTCGTAGGCTATCGTGTCCCTTCTCGTACCACCTACATCCAGGGAGCCTGTTCCTCCAGTAATGTTCGAGAGTCCACTATAGAGCCGCATGAGCCCGCCCGTAGCCATCTCGAACGTGATCTCTCCGGCTCCGTCCCCCCAGTGGAACTCCACGAACCCCCCGAGAGTCTGGGTTCTTTCAATGACCTTGTTGTATGTGATCTTCATCGAGGAAGGGTTCACGTGCAGTACCAGCTTTACGTCATCGGGCAACAGGCTGGTTTCGAAGTCAGGGGCTACGATATCGAACACGACGGGGCGTTTCCCCTGCCCGTTGAACTCGTCAGCGGGGGATTGGAAAGCACTCCTGAATAGCGGCTGTCCCATCTTAGACTATCCCTACGGTCTGGAGAGCCCTACGCACTACGGCATAGGCTTTCTCTTCATTCCCGTTGATGGTAATGTTCACAGTCCCGCCTGTTCCTTTGCCAGGGCCCCCTGAATTCCCTGCCTGAGATATAGGGCCGTTTGGTTTAGCCCCGAACAGTTGGTCCCCGCGATTGATCCGCATGGCCTCGACACGATCGGAACCGAGACGGAGCATGAAATCTTCGACTCCAGGAACAGACATCGGCATACCGTCTGGACTGATTCCCCTGTCTAGCAATTTTTCAGCGGAGGCTTCACGGAGAGACATTTGTTTGCCCCCGATACGAACCGACCGATCCAAGGCAAAATCCAAAGCAGGCGTAAGCTTACCTGCCATCAAACCTTCTACGGCCTCTTTGAACTCGTCCCCCTGCAAACCTGCAGCCAGTGCGATTTTGCCCGCTTCCCGTCTATCTTCGTTCTCCCCCCAAGCCTTTGCCATCTCTTTCGGATTGATGATATCCAGCAGAGCCTTTTGTTGCTTGACTGCCCAAGCTTTTCTTTTCAAACCCTGAGGAGAATTGTCCTTGGCATCATAGGTCGCTTCCTCCACGAATCCTGTCTGCTCTTCGAGAGCCTTGGCTTGATCTTCCGGGGACAATGTCATGACAGGAGAGGCGTTCTGTCCCGTCCAATTGGACATAGTATCAGCTACACCTCGCGCCATATCTGCAGCACGACCTTCTGGGGTTTTGACATTATATGACCGATAGGTATCTGTATCGAAGTCACTCCACTTTTCCATCCGATACTTTTTTTCAAAACTGGAACCCCCCAACTCACCCCTTCGAGTAGCCTCTTCAAGAAGCTTATCTGAAAGGCCATAGCGTTCAGCAATAGCCTTGATGGCCGCCTGCGCTGCTGGAGACTCCAAAGCTTTACCTCTAGCTCCCGCTACCGTATCGAAACCCCCCTCCTGCAAAGAATTCAAAGCTAAAAGTTGCTGCCCTAGAAGCTCCTGGCTCATCTGGCGGAACTTGTTACCTTCTTTCAGGTCACTAAGCTGCGTCTCATAGAATTTCTTTTCATCTCCTGAACTTTCCGATATCTTTTTCATCAATTCTGATTCGGTAACGTTGGCTGCATCCTGCTGTTTTCTCAAACCTGCAATCTGGTTTTTCACATCTTGAGAAGCCTGATCCCGTAACTTTTTCTCATCCTCGTCAGCTCCAAGCCCAAGGAAACCTAAAATGCTTTGGACCGCATCGTAGATGCCCTCCAAAGCTTGCTGGACCCGCTGCTGGAGAAATTGCATGATACCAGTAGTGTTCTCAGCTACCGTACGAGCCAACAGGGTTTGTTCGTCCACTATCTGTTTCATCTCATCGCCATACTTCTGCTCATTAGCCGACATAAGATCCATCGAATTTTTCAGTTCTAGACCGTTTTTGGTTAAGTTCCCCGCACCATCATCTTGGGCCTTAAAATACTTGAAAGTACCGTCAGCCTGTTTCTCCGCGATCACTCCGAATTTCTCGAACAGGTCCGTCTGAGACTCTCCGGCTTTCGCCAACTTCTGTAGCTGAACCCAGTCCCCCGCTGACGAGGCCGCAATCTGCTTCAACTGCTCGAACGCCTCTCCGGATATACCTGTAATATTCTCGAAAGCTATACGGTCAAGTCTAGTCATATCCTGGATAGACTTTCCGATAATGGCTTGACCGTGTTCCATCTTGGCGGCCAGAACAGAACCCATCCCTAAAGCCCCGATGTTCTGGGCCATGTTCTCCATGCCCCCCTTGGTACCATCCGTCAACTGGATGAGTTTTCCGAGTTGACGTGCCAGTGCTTCCCCGCTCCCCCCTTGAGACCTGATGGCAGACAGCATCAAATCCCTGTCGGTTTTCTTCATGGCTTTCAAACCGCTGAGGAGAGAATCTTTTCCAGTGCCAGATCGCTTTATCCCTGCAACATCGATACCCGCAGCTTGCAAGGCTGCTTCAACGTTCTTCGCCAGACCGCTATCCTCACCAAGCTTGTCTCCTAGTTTCTCCAAGAAATCCGTAGCCATGGCGTCAGCATCGCGAACAAAGTACCCCGCGAACTTCTCCGGACCCGTAATCATGATTCTCTTTATACGATCTGTCATGGACTCGTCCATGAAACCCTTAGTCAAAGACTGAAGGTACTCACCCCCCATTTTAGAACCCAGAACCTTACCGATCTTAAGCAACAAACCCGCGGCTTCCTCGATTCGGACGTTGTACATGGCCATGCCGGAAGTTGCCTGCAGCACCATGGAGTAGAACCGCTGAACCCCGAACCCTGACTGCAGGGCTTTCTTGTACAATGTTGCGAACCGATCCTCGACACCCCCAATGGTCAACCCCAAATCCTCGACGTACTCTGCCGAGGAGGTAGCAACGCTAGTCACGTCCTCCCCAAACAGTTTCGAATACACAAGAGCAGTTTTCATGGCAGAAGTGTAACGCATCATTGCGGCACTAGAACTGTCAAGCTCTCCGCGAATTTCACGGAAAGTAAGACCAGCCTTGGCATAAGCATTCAGAATAGCTATATTGTCTTGGGCCAGGGTTCCAAACTCGGTCAGATTCAGAGATGCCTTTCGCACTTCCTCCAAAGCCTCTGCCGTCTGGTAAGCCTGTTTGACCCCCAGATCCCCGATAGACACACCATCCAGAATGCTTTTATTGAATTCCTTGGCTTGGGAGTCGGCCTGGATGATCACCCCCGCAATAGCCGCAAAACCAGCGACAACAGCACCAAGACCAATCGCAAGAGGCCCCAATCTCGCCAGAATTTCTCCCAAACCCTTTTCTGTTTTGCTGGTGGAATCTTTAAGACCCATCCCCTTTTTCTCTAACCCGCCACCAAACTTCTTGAACAGATTGGCGAACCCCCCGATATCCCCAGAGGTGGCTTGCGAGAAAGCGTCCTGAAGCCCGTTACCAAACTCCTCTGTCCTAGCTGCAAAGTTCTTCTTGAGGGTCTCTTCTGCGTCCTTGGCCGCTTGCTCACGGTGCCCTAGGAAACGCTCCTCGTTGTTCCAACGGGTCTTGAACTCCTTGGCGACGGCATTCAGAGCAAGCTTCTGGGCTTTCTTGTCCTCGATAACAAGAGCCTGGGCATACTGCGTGTCCATCTTCTTGATGAACGTTTGCAGTTCCTTGACGTGCTTGGTCGACGAACGCTTGATAGCCGAAGACTGAGCGGCAGACAGATCCGCACCGAAACTCTCGGCCAGTTTCTTGAACTCAGGAGAAGCGGACACGATATCGGAGGCAAAACTCACCCCCATGTTCATCATGACAGAGTCTTCTCGCTTACCTGTCCCGCCCTTCTTAGCCGCCATGCTCAGTCTCCCTCACGAAACGTAACCTGCCTACCGGAAATCTGCTCGTTCAAACTCTGGTCCCCTTCATAGATGATCTTGTCCTCTACGACGTGGTAGCCAGGGGGAAGCTTCGGTTGCCCCACTAAGTGTTTCCTATAGACAGGATCTTCGGGGTTTGTCCTCGAATCGTCGTAAACAGTCACCACCCCAGACTTTCTTTCTCCCAAAACACGTTGCAATTCCTCGGGTGTGTAGCCCACAAGTTTTGTTGGCTCGAACCCAGTGTTTCTTTGCACCTCAGCATCTTGCTCCCGAAGCTGACGAATCCGCTCTTCCCGTTTCTGTTCTTCAGCAGCCATCCGCTCCGTGATCTGCCGCTTGTACTCCGCCACGAGAAGGTCGTGTTCGTCCATCTCGCCCGAAACCCAACGCCGCATCTCGTCCTCAAGCTCCTCGACGGACTTGGCTCTGGGTCTATCAAATCGTGAGAACGCCCGTTCCGCTTCCTCTTCCGTCAAGAAACCAGCCGCTCGGTAGTAGTAGCGGTCCATCGTCTCTTGACGCCGCTGCTCCTCTTCCTGGGCCGCGGACTCGTCCGCCTGGGAAATCTTTGAAACCCCCTTGGGGTTCGACGCGGAGGCAACCAGCTTGGCTTGCCCCCAAGCCTGCAAAGATTGCATCCGGTCATCTTCCATCATGTTGAAAGAGACCCACATCTTCTGGACGTGCGTAAGCCCCACCCTGGAAGCCCCCGGGATACCTCGTGCGGAATCATCCGGCAGGGCCCTCCCCAAAGACTTCCACAAGTAACGGGAGGAACCTTCGTAGCAGTAAGCCTCCGCTCCTCGGACAGCCTTGTTCTGGCGGTTTAGCAACCCCGCTACTACCGTGAACAGGTCGTGCAGAGTTCTCTTAGGGAGGTGCCGGAGAGTTCTTGCCAGTCGAGGAACGGAATTGGACTCTTCCAACAGGTTCCAACCCGCCACCATCCAAACAGAAGTAGCCAACACCCAGGTGAGCCAGGAAAGATCCCCAACCCCGTCCCCACACCTTTGCTTGATCATGAAAAGGTCGGTGCTGGTCAAAGACCTGAAACCCAGAACCACATCCCCGACCTTGACCGTGTGGGTTAGAAATCCTGGGGATACGAGACTCTCGATGTCTTTGTAATAGGGACTGCGAGTTTCGGGGGAAGTGCGCTCAAGCAGAATTTGAGCAGGCCGAAGAGGGGCTATAACAACCGGCGCCCCCTCCGTCCTGTCTTCCTGCAACTCTGCCACAGTCCCCACCTCTTCATAGCTACTAGGACTTCGGCGGACTCTGGAAACGCTTGTTGGCAGTTCCGCCCGCCATGGAATTCACCGTCGGGGCGGGTCCCGCAGGGGCTTTCTTCAACAGGGGGACTACCGCGGGAGGCATTTGGTAGACCTCTCGACCGTTCTCCTGGCCCACGGAGACGGGACGTTCCGCAGAACCGAAATCCGCCTCAGCCGCCGCCATATGGGGAGGCCGCATTTGGAGACTTGGGATTTCCTGAGAGGGGGCAGGGGCGGCGGTTCTTCGCATCCGCAAAAGCCGAAGCTGACGCTCATGCTCTGCCGCGAGCATAGCTTCTGCCTCGCCCTCATTACTGGCGTCAAAATAGGTAGGCAGATCCTCAGGGTAGACTTCCTGAGGAGGGGCAACTTTGGGCTGGGTCCCTGCCTGCACGGGGCGGGAAACAGGTGGAGGGGGCGGAGCCGAAGCCGGAATAGCCGTGGTTCGCTGCATAGGGATCGGACGAGGCTCAACAGCCCGTCGAACTTCAGGTTCCGAGACTTCGGGGTCTGGTTCGATCTCTTCTTCCGCAGGCGAGGGTTGCGGTTGCTGGGGGATACTCTGAGCGTCCATCCCCTCGGACTCAGCATCGACCAGAGCCTCTACATTCTTGAAATGACTCCGCATGGGATCTTCAGGCGGCTTCTCACGCTCCGCGATCTCCCCCTCCACCTCTTCCAATCGGGCCTTCAACCTATCTCTCTCCGCTTCCAAATCCGAGGGCTCGAACTTGACGGCCTTGTCCGCTCGGGCTTCGATCTTGCTGGCCAGCTCCCCCAGCTTCCGGAACACCACATTGACAACAGGACGCCCCCACCGCCTCAAAAGCTGTCGCATGGCGACGTGCTTCTGAATCGTGATCGGCGTGCCTTCCTTCATCTTCTCTCCGGTAGGAACCTCCGTGACCTTACGGAGATCGATATCCCCTACCTGCACGATAGAATAGGCCAACGCCTCAGTCTTGAACTTGTCCAGGTAGTCCACGTTGGTGGGCATATCCGAGCTTTCGCCCTCATCGAGAGCCTTACGGGCGGCTCTTTGAATAGCCACCTCTTCTGAGGGCAGAAGAGCCCGCAACACAACCGTTTTCCCTTCAATGGGAAACTCAAGCTCATCCATACCAATGGCTTCGATAGAGCCTAGAGCGGCCTCAAGTTCCTTGAAATCCAGCATTTTGTTGCATCTCCCCTCGGTTGAGGGAACGGCACGGAAGGTAAAAGGAAAGACAGCCCAACTTCAATCAAGCATTCGTCGGATTCTCATCCTCATCTCAATCTAGCCCCCAGAGGGAAAGGAACAGCCCAACGATGCTATCTGTCCGTTCTAAATCTGTCAGTCCTAACCACCGTAACGGTCCCGGTTTCTACTAACCCTACTATACCGGCGTCTACGCCAGTCCCTGATTCACGCCACCAAACGCCGCCTGTCTACCAGTCTGGAACCTAACCGACCCAAGCTGGCCGATCGACGGGTCATTGCCAGTCGGCAGGAACTCACCGTACTGCGAAGCAAAGTCGTGAACGTCCGTAACCGTAACAGAACCCGACTCCATCAGCATTCCGGAGTCCTTGGCAATGTTGGTCGTCGAAGCGTTGTTGAACCAGCACGCCTCATAGACCGTAATCAGCGCCGAATGCCCGAGATTTCCGGTGTCCAGCCCGCTATCCGTTGCCTGCTGAGACATCGTAGTCTTCGGATACGACACACGAGTCAAACCGCCCGAGAAGGTCCCCGCCCCACTCATGCCGGTGTTGCCGACCCCAAGGTCCATATCGGCCAACGTGGAGAACACAATCTGCATCTCCACGTCGAACGGCCACCTGTGGTGCCTCAGAGAACGAACCGGACCGCTGGTACCCGAAGCATAACCGAATGCTTGCCACAGGTTGGCGAGGTAGCAAAGGGCTCGCTCAAAGTCGGCCGTCAGAGGCTCCGTCACGGACGGGACCAGTTCAGCGATCTGATCGCCGAAACCGATACCACGCACCGGCTCAATGTTCCGGCTCTCCTGCGGGCTGAACTGCGACAGAACGCCGATCTGGTTCATCGTCTGCAAGTCCCCATACTGGGGCGTCAGAATACGAACCTTCTGGCTCACAGCGACACGAGTATTCGGAGTCGTACCGTACCGGTAAAGGTACGAACTTCCCTGGACGCCGTTCGCTGAATTCAGGTCCTGATTAACTGCCATGGCTTATCTCCTACCGTCGAAGCAACCCTCACTAAGCAAGGGCTATAACCTATCTATTGCGTCACCCCTCCGGGCCTACCACTTCGAATCGAAACCCAACCTCAGATTGTTCCTAGCAGCCGGAACGGCTGAGCACAGAGCCACCACATGAGGGTTAACAACCCCAGCCGCAGCCAGGAAAAGATCGGAGTCGTTACAGAGCAGACCATTTTCCGAAACCTTGAGCGGCTCGTTGAGCGTGTATACCGCGGGCCCGCCATTTCGTACCCCTCCTCCCCCAAGTGCTACCGTCTCGTAAACGAAAGTCAGGTACCTGCCCCCACCGTTCATCATCGTGACCGTCGAAGCACCCGAAGCAGCCGCAGGACTCTGACGCACTTGTCCGGCCGTGTAGTTATTCACCGAACCCCACGACTGACCAGGGGCATAGTTCTCAGAAGAGAAAATCAGGAACCCAGCGACATCATTCCCGTCACTCTTCTCGACCACGAAATCGTCAACCCCAGTAGGAGTCACGTACATGACCCACTGGCCGCCACGCCAACCCGAAGCTCGCAGAAAGGGTCCCGCAGATACAACTAAACGGTCCCCCGCTAGACTTTCTCGGGTGAGATCATCAGTCTGATTGAGCATTTGCTGGCTCACGGGTACGAAACCTCACACAGGAGTCCTACCTCTACGGGGTCAATAGCCAGAAAAACGGGCTATGCCCTTGGACTGAGATCGGGTATATAGGAACGGGCACTCTGGGAGGTCGGGTAAGAAAAATGACACCGCTATCCGACCACGCTCGGAAACGAGCCAAGAATCGCAGCATCCCCGAGAACGCCGTCGAAACCTGTCTCTCCTGGGGACGACAGGTAAGACAGGTCGGGAATGACGAGGTCCATTTCATCGGCAGGAAAGAAATCGAAGCGGCCAAGAAACAGGACGTCGATCTTTCTGACTATGACGGTCTGGCAGTAGTTACCAGCAAAGACGGCGTGGTGATCACCATCATGTGGGCTGACTCGCCGAGGAAACTCCAGGCCCCCAGGCATTCCCACCATGCGAGGTCCGCCGCTTCGGGAGCCAAGAAACTCAAAAGGGGACTCGACGATGTTGCCTGAAAGCCCAAAGAGGCAGGCACCTGACGGCTACGAGTGGGTGACAAACGTAACGGCAGAGCATGGCTGGACGTCCCTGGACGGCTGGTGTAACTGCATGGTCTGTTTCTTGGCCCGTCACCCCGATTATATCTCCCGCCGTGACGCCACAGATAACAACGGAAAGCCCGCACCTTTCTCTGCAGCTATCTACCGCCCGATTTCTTCCTGACGATTTCAGTTCCATTTTCCACCGACTTGGCGTATACAGAAAACGTGAGGGTTGAAAACTGGACTGACGAGGGGAGATACGAAAATGTCGGACCAAGTAGAGTCGTTGCTATTCGCAGGCGCAACTCCATGGCATGGCAAGGGGACGTACGTGGGGGAGGAGCCGATCCTTTCCAACGACGTTCTGCAACTCGCGGGACTGGACTGGAAGGTGGAACGGGTGCCGCTCTTCGTCGAGACGCGAACCCAGGACAACACCTCCCTCACGCATGACATGGTGAATGGCAACTTTGCCATTCGTCGTGCCTCCGACAGCAAGATCCTCGGGATCGTCGGAAACCGCTATCGCGAAATCCAGAACGAGACCGCTCTCTCCCTGATGGACAGCTTGGTGACCATCGGCCAGATGAGGTATCATACCGCCGGATCCCTCTTCGAGGGGCGTAAGGTCTGGCTGCTGGCCCAACTGCCTGGAGTCATCGAGCCGGTCAAGGGGGATGCAGTCGGACGTTTCGTCCTGCTCTGCAACACCCACGACGGCACGGGATCCCTCAAGGTATTCATGACGCCGATTCGCGTAGTGTGCGCGAATACTATGACGCTGGCCATGAACAGCCGTGAACCTGGGCGGACCGTGAGCCTTCAGCACTCGGTGAACATCATGGGAAAACTGGAAAAAGCCCGTGAGATTCTCGGGATCGCCGAAAAGGAATACGCGGCCTACGGCGAACTGATGACGGCGTTCGCCAAGGTCCAGATCGACGAGAAGAAGTGGGACGAGTTTGCTCTGCACGTCCTCCCCGATCCCGTCAAGCTCGGAGCCAGTAACCTCCAGGCGTCCCTCCGTCGAACCGAACTTCGGCTCCTGTTCGAAAACGGTATCGGTCAGGATATCCCGGGAGTCGCGGGCACCGGTTGGGCCGCCATGAACGCCGTCACGCAGTGGGTCACCCACTTGGCCGGAGCTAACGGCTCTCCTGAGAAGCGGAACGAAAACCGTTTCAACTCGGCGATCATGGGCCCGAACACCCTGATCACGAATCGGGCCGTGTCAAAGCTCAGCAGCTACGTGTCTTGATTCCTGCCCGATCTCTAACTGACGATTCCAGTTTCATTTTCACCTTCGACGGTGTATACCTTAGGTGTAGATGGAACCTAACCCAAGGGAGATGAAAATGGGACTGAACGAGATCACGACCTCAACCGACCCCGCCTTCGTTGTCTTTTGCTGGACTGTGCTTTTCGGCTTCGGGCTGTTCGGATGCATCAAGACTGCCCTTGAGATCATCCGACGGCAAGAGACCATCGGCCCTGACTTCCTCGTCATGCTGGTGAGCCTCGCAGCCCTGGGTTTCGGAATCTATGGCCTCGTCTACAGCGATTCCGAACTCGTCAGGAACCTGTTCAATTTCCGAGGCTAGCCTAGCCCCTCCGCACAAGACCCAAGGGTCATCCGGCCCCAACCCCCTGCACCAAACAGAATCCTCGGGCGTCCATTGAGTACGGGCAATCCCTCGCTTGCCGTGCTTCAGGGCGTACTCTGCTTTCATGGCTTCTCGACGGTCAGCGTAAAACTTGAACAAAGCACGCGGGACCCAAGGTCTATGTTTAGAGGTGTATTTCCCTCCGTTGGCTAGCTCACCATTGTGTTCGCGGAGTCTCCTGACAGGATCCGTTGTACACCCGACGTAAAAGAATCCAGGCAGAGGCTTCCCCGATTTCGAGTACCGAGGCGCCCTGCTTTGAATTACGTAGACAAACCACTTTGCCATGCCTCTACTATACCGTCTCCAGAGCCGGACGATTTCAGTTTCCTTTTCCAGCGGGATGGCGTATATAGAAAAAGACTGGCTGGAACGGTAGGAGACAAAAGAAATGCTGGAACGTGCCGCCCAACTACTTGACTGCAAGACCTCGGTCCTGGCTCCCTTCGAGGTACCGGACACCTTCAATGGGAATCAAGTCCTCGAAGGGTACCTCTGCCACCAGTCAGACCATCGCTACGGCGCTATGGTTCTTTTCAAAGTGGCAGGGGCAGACTTGCCTGAGCCCCAAGTGATCTATGGAACCCCCAAGCTTCACTATCCCTTTGGCTCCACGGACCTGGGAACTCGGTCATACCACTTTCCCCCCGCTCAGGACGTAATCGCGTTTTTGAAATTGGACGGGTCTAACGTGTTCGCTTATAACTACGCGAATTCACAGGGGAATCGTTTCACCTCTTTCAAGACCCGCCTGACCCCCGTGCTGACGGAATCCCGCTTCGGGCCGTTCCGCTCCATGTGGCAGGAACTCCTCGACACGAACGAAAGCCTGCGGGCTCTCGTTGCTCTCGTCGACGAGAATCTGGGTCTCTCGTTCGAAATGTACGGCCAACGCAACACCCACCTGATCCGCTACCCCGAGTCCCTGGCAACGAAACTTCTGTTCGGGGTGAACCAGAAGACTGCCTCCGTGATCCCCAACGACCAGTTTGACAAGACCAATCCGGTTGTCCTGCAACCTGCGGCACGTCTGACCAGCGGGGCAGACCTTATTGCTTTCTACAACAAGCTGCGGACCGAGGCGGAAGCCACGAACAAGAAGGTAACAGAAGGGGATCAAACCTTCATCGACGGGACCGAGGGTTATGTTCTTTACCTCCGGGATGCAGAGCAGAAGTGGCACCTCTACAAGGCCAAGCCCGAGGGTGTGGAATGCATTCACTGGGCGTCCGACACTATCCCTCTGTCTCGAATCCTCCCGACCGTGTGGAACCTGCTGGAATCTTCTCCTGAGCCAACCGTCGAAGGAACCGTGAAACTTCTCCTGGAGGAATTCAACCAGTCGCAGGTTGACGCCAGCTTGGGTACAATCGAGAAAGCCGTGGGGATTGTGACTTCCAAGATCCGCTGGCACGATAAGGTCCGGACTGCTTACGAGGCAACGGGACTCGATATCACCGTGGTGGGGAAGGTTCCTGTACTGCGGGCTTTGTCTGGGGCTTTCCAGAAGCAGGAAATGAAGCTTGTCTTTACGGCTCTTCGGGAACTGGGGTTAATCAAGGAGTAGATGTGAACCTGAAACCGTTCTTTCTCTACTACGGGGGCAAGTGGAGAGCCGCACCTCGCTACCCCGCACCTATTCATGACACGATCATCGAGCCGTTTGCCGGTGCCGCGGGTTACTCCCTTCGCTACTCCGACCGTAGGATAATCCTCGTCGACAAGTATGAGGTGATCTGCGGCCTCTGGGATTACCTCATCCACGTCACACCCGAAGAAATCTTGGCCCTCCCTGATCTCGGGCCAGACCAGAGCACTGACGACTTTCCGGAACTGCCGCAAGAGGCACGTTGGCTGATCGGTTTCTGGATCAACCGTGGTTCCCCTACTCCTTGCAAGACACCTTCAACGTGGATGAAAAGCGGAATTCGACCGAACTCCGACTGGGGGAACACCGTTCGTCGAAGAATCGCAGATCAAGTACAGCACATTCGGCACTGGACAATCCAGCAGGGCTCCTACGAGACTACTCCCGACCTTGAGGCGACTTACTTCATCGATCCCCCGTACTTGAAAGCCGGGAAAAGCTACCGGTGCAGTTCTAAAGATATCGACTTCCAGGCCCTCGGTGATTGGTGCAAAACCAGAAAAGGTCAAGTACTGGTTTGCGAAAACGGAGCCGAAGGGACCGATTGGCTCCCCTTTCAAGAATTCGGTTCCATCAAAGCGAACGAATCAAAAACGGGCGGGAAGAAATCTGTCGAGGTCCTGTGGCAGAACCACAGGGCTCCAACCATCACAGATATCTTCGGACAGCAGGGGAGTTAAACGAACATGGGCGTTGACGTGACGGGCAAAGGCAAGAAACGGTCGGGCATTCTGACCTGCGACACTTGCGGAACGAAATCCAAGTCCTATTCGGTACAATCCGCAGCACCGGAACTCGAAGCCTGCGAACAGGCAAACGAGAAGGATGGCTGGGGATACACCGTTGGATTCTTCGCTATGATGATGGGCCATACTGTTTATTGCCCCAAGTGTGCTCACCCGAAAAAAGAAGGAGACTAGATCATGCACCTGACCGATTGGGCCAAGAAACCCTACACGTGGACCCTGCCTTCGAATGAAGCTCTAGCCGTTTTCTCCTCACTCAACATCAAAGACTCCAATCTTTTGAGGGACAAAAAGGCTCTGCAAGAGGAAGCCCGCAAAGCCGCTGACCAGGACTACGAAGACCTTTGCACTGCTGTCCGTGCCGCTTTCCCGCAGTACACCTGGAAACTTGACAAGAAACAGCGTGAGGTCTATGCCTGCACCGACAAGAAAAAGGAAACCTACCTTCAGTTCTGGGTCAGTGTCACGGCAGGTTGTTTCCAGGGTCGCTGGGCAGAATGTGCTCCCGTCGAAGCCAACACACCAGAAGAAACAATCCGACTCGTTCGTGGACAAATGGCGGTCTGATTTCTGTTTCATTCCGGCCCGCTTTGGCGTATATAGAAAACGTGGATAGACTGACGGACCAGAGCACTATGGACACTCCCTCGCTCGAACTGCAGAAAGTCTATGCTGACGGCATAGAGAACTGCTGTCGGCTGTACCGGTACAACAGTGGTGTCGCCCGAGACGTCTGCCTGTGGCTCCGTCACGGAGACTGGCAGTCCGCAGTGGTCGGATACCAGACCGACGCCGACAAGCTTCATCAGTACCCCGTCCTGTACTACCTGCTCGAAAAGATCCTCGGGTGCCGTACCCACGGAATCCGAAACTTCAAGTGTACCGACCCGCTATGTAGGGCTCTCCGCCAGGACACCTGGAACCAAATCTGTCGGAACCATCCCAGGTCGGCAGACTCCGAAATGCCCCGTGGTATCCCAACCTGTGGGGACCTTGATTGCGGTACTTCCAGCGATATCGCCGAGAACCTCTCGTATGGCAAGGGTCACCTCGATCACTACGGGTTCTGGCAGTTCCCCTGCCGAATCCGCCACGAAGAGGAACGGGAAGAACGCTTCCTGAAGTACCCCGAAGAAAGGGAGAGTGCCTAGCATGGAAACCGGAACCGGCCTCATCCTTCTCACAGCAGCCTACCTGCTGGCCTGCTTGGTTGCCCATTCCCGAAAGAAATCCCATGGGCATTCCCACGAACAGGGCTGTAACTGCGACCAGTGCGCCTCCCGCTCCTACTGTCAGACATTCGTCTCCCGTCAAGAACCTCAGTCCTAGCGTTCAATTTTCCCCCTATAGCCTTTCCCTTAGTAGAACCTAAGGGAGAAACATCCTATGAAGAATCTTCGTGCGTCCATCGTCCGACTCGCTCACGACCTTCCGAAATTCCGCTCCGAACTGCTCGGCGTGCTCAAGACCGCCGGAGCGGACCCCACCGAGAACATGAGCCCCGAGGCCAAGGCCAAGTGGGAAGCAAACAAGGGCAAGATTGAAGACATTGCCAAGAAGGCGGGCAAAGACCCCACGGATAGCATGAGCCCCGAAGCGAAAGCTAAGTGGGAAGCCAACAAAGGCAAGATCGAAGACATTGCCAAGAAGGCTGCTGACGGCCCGACCTACCAGCTCAAGCTGAATCCGGCTCAGAAGGCTCTCCTGGCCATGGTTGCCAAGAAAATGCCCAACCCGCTGGTTGCCGCAGCTTTCTGCGTTCACCTCCTGGACGTCCTGGGCGCCACGGCGGAAGCAGTTAAAATCGACAAGATCCTCGCTCAGAAGAAGGGGGACTTGAAGAAGGCGGAGCCTGAAGCGGACAAGACCGCCAGCGCTCCAGCAGTGAAGACAGCAGGTTTTGTGTTCCACTACCCCATGGCTTTCAAGACGCTAATGGGCGTCGTAGCCGCCAAACTTCCGAACCCCCTGACGGTGGCCGCCTTTGTGGTCTATCTGCTCGAAACCAAGGGTTACCACGATCAGGCCGTTCTGGTCGACCGCCTCTTCACCCGTGAGAAGTCGGATTTCGTGGCCCTCGGGAATGTTGAACCGGCCGCTACTGTTCTGGCCAGCACCGATACTAACGTAAAGACCGCTGGCTTCACGCTCCGCTTCCCGATGGCATTCAAGGCTCTGCTGGCCCTCGTCGCCAAGAAGCTCACGACCCCGATGTTAGTGGCGTCCTTCTGCGTCCACTTGATGGAAACTACGGGAGCCCATGATCAGGCCGTTCTTCTCGACCGCCTGCTCACGAAAGAAAAGTCGGACCTGATGAAGGCTGGCGTTCCTGCGGTGATCTAGTTCTTCTCGTCCTATCTACAGCACGCCAATACTAGCGAGTTTCTTCCTCAGATACCCCACATCCGTGTAGGGCTCGTTCCAACGGATAGTCAGCATCTTGAATCCCAACTGGACCGCCATTCTGGCTTTCAAATGATCTCTCTCTTGCATCTGCTCGAAAATATCTCTGGTCTTGTGCCAGTAATCCACTTGAACATCGTGCTGTCTTCCGTGCACCTCGACCAAAAGATTGGGGCCTGAGAAAAACCCATCAAAAAATAGACAGTAGCCTGTCAGAGGGTTCACAATCCTGGGGTCGTGCCACTCCCATTTGTAGGGCTCCCCCAAAAGGCCAGACACAGTATCTAGCACCAACTTCTGGAATGCCAACTTGTTTCGAGTCGGAATACCTGTTTCTCTGCAATAGTGGAGAACCGTAACCCACGAACAGTTGAGAGCTTCTGCTGCCTTAGCAACTTGTACTCGACCTTTCTCGTCCTTGAAAGGTTCAAGGTCATCCTTGGTAAGATCAATCCTATGGGTAGGGTAAGTCAACACTCCGGTAGCTGCCAGTGGGGCACCAGGAAACTGTTTCCTGTACTCTGGCATCGGAACTTGAGGGTGGGCTCCTAAGACATGCCCCAAAATAACCGACCCTTTCCACCCACACAATCGGCACTCAACATAATCATCTGGCTCTGTTTTTCCAGCCCAATAAGTCTCCGTCTCTTGTTTCAAAAGTTTTTCAGCTTTGTCACGGCAAGAGGAGCACCGAAGGTCATGCATTTCAGGGGCTAGAAATTTAGAGCCCGTCCAAGACACCCCGCAATCGGGACAAATAATGTCCTTAGTTTCTCCTTTACCGTAGTCTTCTCGGTTCTGAGCAGCTTCCGAGCGGGCTTCCGAACATTTACGAGACTGGATAGGGGCGTCGGGGAATCTCTCTCGATAAGCCCCAACCATCATGGCATGAGCGGCAGTCAGATGCAAAACCAAGCTTTTAACTCGGGCACCACAAAAAAGACAACTGACAAAGTCCTCCCCTTCAACAAGATCCCCCCAATAACGGGCGCTCAAAGTTTCCTGGTAGATAGTATGTGCCTTGTCCTCTGCATTTCGCTGGTGTCCGAAGTGGATGGCAAGACCCTTCTTGCCATCCACGAGTTGCCCGCAAACCGGGCAGGCCCGATCAAACTTACAGGCATCACAGACGAAAGCCTCCCAATTAAGCTGAGCCGTTTGAGTCTTTTTCAGCAACACTTGAATCCCGCATTTTGAACAGGGAACTGTCTCCTTTTTATAGACCCGACTGCCTGCTGTTTCCTTGAGGGTCTTGGCTGCGGCTCGGGCTTGGAGGGCTTTCCCTCTACTCACGAAAGCGTCTTCTCCGAATTTCTCTTGCCATATAGGCCGAAGAGTGTTGGGAGACAGACCCAAACGTTTGGCTACGGCCTTAAAACCTTCATCGGTATGGAAAGCTGCCAATATCTCTTCTACAGTCGCTTTGGATCTACAACCACCCATCAAATCACCTACTCCTATCCTCATAGGAGTATAGACCCGATGGCAGCCTGAGTCAACAGAAACTAGGAAACCTGAATGAAATCAAGGACTAGAGGCTGCTCCGCAAAAAGTAGCGGACCAGGATCATTTCGAGGGGGAAGATAGGAGAAAATGCAGCGCTGAGGTCCGCAGTTGTAGGATTTGAAGGATCGATGCTCGCATGGATCCCCGTGTAAGCCGAGATGATCTGGGCGTCCACGAGGAACTTGAACACCTGAGCCTGACGACCTTCGATCTGACTCAGAATACCCGGCAGGAACTTGACACCGATGAACTTCTCCATGGCGTCACGGGTACGCTGCTGGACCTCATCGGTGATCTGGTAGATCGTCGGGATCTTCGTCAGATTGTTGGTCATGTCAGTCGTGAGCCCGTGCCGAATACGCAGGTTCGGGGGACGAGACTCGACGAGCGTGACGCCCTTCTGAGCAATCTGGTTCATCGTCACGATATCGAGGTTCCGACCCAGGCCGGTGAACCCAACGAGGTTCATGCCGGTCCACGGAGTCGCCACGTCCACGTTGGGAGAGGCAACTCGCCCAATCTGAGCCGCAGCCAAGAACGGACCGTCGACCAAGTATTCGGTGGTCACGTTCAGGGCATCCGTCAGGTTCAGCGTGGCCGAATCGGGGTACATCATGCGGAACCGAGCCCCACCGATGTTCTGAGCCCACGACTGGACCGTGGTCGGAGAGGTGCCACTGGCCGTACCGCACACCGCAGTGCGCTCCGCCCGATAGCGGATGCTGCTCATCAAGTCGCAGTGCCGGAGGAGATACTGGTACAGCTCCAGGTTATCCCCACGGAGCGAGCACAGGATATCGGGGTAGACCGAACCAGGGAGCGAACCTTCGAGTTCGTCAATGGCATCCCTGTAAGCCGTCACGGTACCCTGGACCCCATTCTCGCCCTTCAGAATCTGCTTGATCCCGACGATGACCGCCCCGTTCAGCATGGCAAGGTGAGCGGCCAAGGAAACGGGGTTGTCAGGGCTAGTCTCTCCGAATGCCTGCTCGATGATCGAAAGCTTCGTGTAGAGAGCAGTGCTGAAGTTCTGTTTCGTGTAAATGTAGGTCGCGTAGTAGTACTCCCCGATTCCAGGCTCATTGCCGGACCGGTGGTAGGTGGAAAGCAGGGCCGTGTTCGCAGCCCCGACCGAAGCGGTGTTCGTCACGAGAAGCTCGATACCAGGGATCGTCGTGATCGGGATGTTCGAATTCGTCGTAAAGGTCTTACGGCACTGGAACTGGAACGTGGCATTGACCCCAGTGGGGTACTTCTGCCCGCCAGCCAGAGGCAGAACCGTGAACGTCAGACCCGTAACGTCGTCGCGATAGGTCTGACCAACCACGCCGTCCTGACCATAGCTGGTACCAGCAACGGCATTGAACACAGAGGTGTTAGCCGAGCCCGAACCGTCAGAAACCGAAGAGGTCACGAAGTAGCCCGAGACCCCGTCGTCACCAACAGCGCCATCACCGACTTCAGCATTGACCCCAGTCCCATGCAGAAGCACGGAATCCGTGATGCTGGCAGTCCAGTAGACGCTCGTGCTGGACCCGTAAGCACCAGGAGCACCCTGGCTTTCGAAGAACAAGTACTCACGGCCAGCATCGTCCAGGATCGTGGAAGCCAGAGCCTCCTTTGCGAAACTGGAAGCATCCGGCGCCGTGAACTTAGTGTTCAACCAGTCAGTGAGAGCGGGAGCCGTTACATCGTTCTGGTTCATACAAGCCGAGGCAATCGCCTTGGCCGTAGCCGAAGTGCGGACCGCCGTAGTACCTTCAACGAACCCCAGAAGGGAGTTTGCATTACCAGCCCCAATAGTCACTACGGATGTGGTATCGGAAACACTACCCATGAAACGGACAGCATCTCCTTCGAGGGCAACATACCCGTTGGTCAGAGAAGTGCCTGCAACCAGACCGAAGGCTGTGTCAATGGCATCAGCGATCTGCTTAACCACCCAATCAGTCGCGACACCGTCATTGCAGAGAGGCACAACCGCCGACGCTCCAGCCGCAATGGCCGTTCCGGTGGAATCTGCGAAGGTAACCTGAATAGGAGTACCTTCGAAATTGAACTTGAAGATGTTGTTCTGATCCGTAGTGCCGCCATCAGCATAGAACGTAACCTGAGGCACGGTAGCCGTCAGGGCGGTATCCACGGCAGAACCGACCAGAGTTGCAGGCAGAACCGTCGCCTTCCAACCGGCCTCGCCCGTAGAACCTGTGGTGAGACCCGCCTTGGCATTAGCCGAACCCGCCAGAACCTCAATACCCGTTTGTGCCATGGCCGCGAAGGGCAACGGGCTACCCAGAGCACTACCAGGGACAAGGCGGTTACGAAGGATCAAGCGATCCTGGGCCGCTTCCGTGGCATTACTGTCCGAGTAATAGGTCGACACCGCACCGTCGATAATCTTGGCCTGACCCTTACCAGTGGCATCATCCGTAGAAATACCGGCGACGGGAGAGAAGTCATCGGCAAGAGCCGCCGTGGCAACGAACTCAAACACGGCACTGCTGTCCAACGGGGACTTGGTGAAAGCGAACTCCAACTGACCCGAACCATTGAGCGTAACGTCCACAGTCGGAGGCGGATCCAGAGCAAAACTGGCATGGGCTCTCAAAGCCTTGTTGATGGCGTCCCCTACCGCTGCGGCAAGGGCGGAAGGCGTGTAAGTCCCATCCGCAATGGTAGCAACGACGTTCGCTGCTGTAGTCGGGAAGCCGGTATAGGTGAAACGAAGGGTGTGGAAACCGGAAGCGAGAGCTACGGTGTAGCTACCAGTAAAATGCCCTGCCGCGGTGTACTTAGCACGAACGGGAGTCAAATCATACAGGTAGTAGAGGTCTGTAGCAGCAGGAAGTACTCCATAAGCCGAACTCACCGTAGCTACCTTCGTAGCCCCATCGTAGTCTGTGACGGTCTTCTCGTCGTAGTAGACTCCAAGAGCCGTAGTCACAAAGATTTTCCATCCCACGTAGTAGTCATTTACCGCACTGGCCGAAGTGTCCAAAGTAACGGTCGACAACCCACCAATATTGGCCTGAGCAACACCCATCGCGCTCTTGATGTTTCTCAGGGTATAAGTGTTGGTAATGAGAGGTATGCCCGTGAAGTTATAAGCTACCGTAGCGACTTTCGTTCCGCCGTTATAAGCGGTGATGATTCGCACGTCGTGGTTCGCAGGACCGGCTTTAACGAAAACCGTCCAACCTACGTAGTAGTCATCCACATCACTCGCCGTGGAAGCCAGAGTAATAGATGCTGCTCCACCAGCCTGAGCAGCCCCTGTCTCACCAACCACTGCACGGTTGATGTAAGACGCCATGTCCGCAACCGTACGGGTCGCAGCAGCCTTCATCGGGAACGACGCAGTATAAGTCACCCCGTCGAGTTTCAGGTTGAACTCTTCGTTGGCATCCAACTCAAAGTTCCTACCGACGATACCCGCTGTCCCGCCACCTGTATAGACGACCTCTTCACCGACGAGGGTGGCGAAGAAACCACCGCCCGTTGCAGCAATCCCCGAAGGAGTGGAAAGATCCACATTGTAGGCTGCGGCGTCAACCGTAAGGCCCACGTGATCCGAAGCCCCCGAGATCGGGTAGTAAGGCCCGTAACCCGGAGTAGCGTACTTGGCCAGCTTGTCCTGAGTTGCGGCGAACCGGACGGTAATTGCCTCTTCAACCGGACCCTGGCTCCCACTCTCGAACCTGAAATCCGGAGTGTACTCAGAACCCGAAGGGAACTGAATGGCAATACCCGTCAGCGAGGAACCCTTACTACCCGTGTTGTAAGTCAGACCGTAGACGTCATCACCCGCGGAATCCTGAACCGTGTAAGTACCGATACCAGAGGCCCCGGGGGTCACACACGTCATCGTGTAGGTCGCGTCCGTGATCGTGTTGTAGTAGAACGTGGCGTAGACGTTAGCATCCGGAGGCACATCCGAAGCCAGCGTGAAAGTCGAGTTCGTCGAATCGACCTTCACTACCGTCACGGCACCTCGGGACAGAGCATCCTGGACGCTGTAACCCCAGTAAGCCAGCACAAGGTCAGGGCGATCAGTCGGAAGACCAATGCGGTTATTCGACACCGACTGGAACAGGCTCGAACCCAGCGGGGTGGAGCGACCGTTACCTGTAGTGGGCTGGTACGGAAGCTGGAACACTCGCTTGCTGACCACAGAGGGAGTGACCGAAGTATCCACGACCGTATTGCAGGTCTCCAGATAAGCCCGCACGTCCACGAGGGTCGGCGTGATTTGGTTCGATCCGAAGGAACCGGAACCCGATACCGTAGTCCCAGCATCCACGAGAGCAGCCGTACCCCACACGATCTTGTCGTCATGAAGCACAAAGTCAGCGCCCTCGACGAAGTCCGAGCGGTCCGCCGTGATACCGCAACGGGTCACGTCCGTAACCCCAATGTGGGCGAGGTAATCGAAAGTGTCCTGCCACGTATTGAAGTAGTAGGTAACCGTGACAGTAGAACCCGATGCCGGAGCGTAGGGGAGAGTCACAGCCCTACTGGAACCGTCCACCGACGTGGGGACTACAGCAGTGCCGTCCACACGAACCGTCACCGTCCCCGGGTCGGTCGTAGTCACACCACCGTTGGAACCGTCGACGATGGGGCCGTTGTAGGTATAGAAGGTACGGTTACGAGCCGTGGTCTGGCCTGCCACGAGACCGAGTACAGCATTGGCGGAGCCAGCCCCGATGGTGATATCATTGTCCGCTACAAGCACAACCGCCGACTTACCGAAGTTGTCTTCGTAACGAGTAGCTGTCAGAGTACCAACACCAGCAGAATCGAGGATGATCCCAACCATCCGAGCCGAGTACGACCCAACCGGAATCGTGATCGTGGTCTGCACTTCGCGGTCAACCGTCAGGACCAACTGGTTGTTCGTCGAAAGGAAATCGAAAGTCTCAGTCCCGCCCACATCGACGTCCGCAACACCAACCACACCATAGATCGTCGCGGGGTCCGTTGTAACCTGACCCGAGACGGTGTCCGTCGTCAGAGTGTCGGTGCGGTCGAAGAAGTAAGTAACCCTTACAACATCGCCGAGAGCAGGAGCCTGGGCCAGTTGGATGACACCATTGACGCCAGTAACCGCCCGAATGACGATCGGCTGTTGGTTGATCGTGACCGTCACAGCGTTGCGGCTGTTGGTCGTAACCCCAGTGCCGTCTCCGGACACCAGCGGGAAATTACGAACCTGGATACGGTCCAGAACACCGTCGAAAGCACCGAGCGTCACGACTCCAGTACCGGAGATCGAAACCACGGCACGCCCGTCCATGTCCTCCTGCACGACCTGCTGGTCCACAGAAGCGGAAGAACCACGAACAACCTCAAGTGCCGTCTGCACAAGGTTCTCGTTACCCTCACCCATGAAAACGGGGAGCTTCAGTCCCGTGAGAACCGCACTGACCGGATTCTCGGTGGTGGTCTCAGTGTAGACACCAGGGGGCGCGTACTGCTTGCCGGGGAAACCCATTTTGTACCTCTCTCAACAGAGTTGTTCAATTACCTCACGTCCATTTTCATCTGGCCTCCCGAAGGAGGAACGCAAACAGCACAACATGTTTTCATTAGGGAATCTATCTGTCCTCCCTATCGGGAGGTTGTCGGAGAGGTCGCGCCCCTCTTCACTCTTAGTGCTTCAATAGCCTCATTATTGAGAACTGCCCGAGACCGACGTTCAGGTTCTGGTTGAAGGGAATAGTGCCCGTCAGGCAATCGGGTGATATGATCCGGAGTCACATCAGGGTTGTCACGGAGAATGGTCCGCTTGTCCCTCACCCTCTTGGTGATGAGAGCCCACTTCTCTTTGGCGTCCGTCCCGATGATCCTGTCCGCGTTGGCGTCAAAAGAAGAAACCCCCGTGTTCTGCGGAGCCATACCGGAGGTCTTCTGGTTGAACGTGAAAGCTACCGTGTCAGGCACTCCAACCCGAGGAACTTTCTTTCCGCAGAGGCATTCCTGAGGGGTGTCCTTATCCGCAAAGCGGACGGACTTCTCGAACTGTTTCCCGCAGGAGCACTGGTAGTCGTAGATGGGCACGATTGGGTACCTCCCCTATTAGTGAGGAGGATATAGACCGATTACCGCAGACAGGCGTAAGAACCCGTCCGATTCAGGAAGAAAGGATCCCGTACAGCCCTCAGCCCCAAGCTTTCGACAAGCTGGATATTCCCCACAACCCCCGTCAACTCATCGTCAGTCATCCCCGCAATCTGTCGGGCCTGGACAGAAGTCGTGGGAGTGATCTGCTGAAGATACGTTGCCAGAGGCACCGCAATAGACCAATCGGTCTGGATCGTGAGCCCGATGGTCGCACCAAAGTAGTAGTCGTCCCCCGTGTCGTCATAAGGTTCTTCAGACTCTCCCCCTCCGGAAATCTCCGTGATCTCTATCCCCTCGAAAGACAGTCTGCTTTTGAGCACCCCATCCAGATAGATCATGGTCATATCCGTGAGTTCTTCTTGGGCCAGAACGTCACGGGCTACAATCTCCAGGTCCAGGGACATTTCCCACCGTCCGCCATACTCCAAAGCCGCAGGAAGTCTAGTCTCCTGCACCATGACGGCCTGCACATCCCCAGCACGGTTCCGACGCCCAAATGCAATCACGCAACCTGGGATGGTTGTGTGGTCCGCGTAGTCCTGGTGAATCGTAAAAGGGCCCCTCGTAGGAGCCGCATACCGGTAGTCCGCTACAAGATAGCGCTGGTGAGTCAGAGGGGCAGTAAGCGTAACCTCCCCCGTCGTGTAGTCGACCGTGTAGTTGATATCCTCTTCGTAAACGAACCGAGAAGGCATTTCGGTCAACCGCAGGGTCTTCTGCACAGGAGTCTGCTGCAAGACCCCCGTGGTGGAATCGCTCATGACCAGGGCTTCATTCCGAGCGTCCAGTAGAGTGTCCACGAAAAACTTGAATCGGTCATTCTCGTCGACCGCAATATAGTAGACACCAGGAGGGGAGGGGAACACGCCCCCGTTATTCTGAATCGCGATGGAATCCTCACGGACCCACTCGACCGCCAAACCTGTCTTCAACCCCACGTTGGTCAGAAGCACGTAGCTGCGGTCGATCCCCTGGTAGTTGTCTGCCGAGAGGGCCAGTCTGTTTGCGGAAGAAACCTTGACAATGATTCCGTACTGGGGACGCTCCTTGAAAGCGTACTTGCCCTGAATGTTCTCGGCGATACCTTCGTACTCGGGGTGCGTGCCCCAAAAAGCACGAAGCTCCTCGATGATTCGGTTCTTGACGGCCTTGGAAAGCTTAAAGTACATGGGTATCTATTCCTCTCTAGCTGAAAGGATCCCCTTCGAGAAGCAATCGAGCGACCTCTTCCCGAATGATCTCCGCCATCTTCTCCCTGCCCTTCTTCACCCCTCGTTCGATGAACGAATACTTTGCCACTCCTGGATGAATCCAGGCATCCTTGGCTTGCAAGGGAGCCATCCGGATAATCACTTCCCCCGACTTATCGATGAGAGGGACCTTCGTAACCCCCTTCTCCTGAGAGAGCCACGTCATGGGATAGGGGTCTCTTCCTTCCAGATAAGCATCCATCCAGGGCCAGTTCGAAACGATCTCGACCGTTCGCTTCCCAGAAATCCGATAGTTGATGGACTCGTAGAACTTGTGACTGGCGGGGAGTCCCATTTTGCCTCCAGGACTAACCCCTCGCATAGCAAAAGCCCGTCTCGCTTCCTTCCGGATCTCCTTGACCATGGCTTTCCCGAGACGGTTCAGAACCTCCAGAGAAAGTTCGACACCTCCAGCCATCTTGGACCAGGGGGTTCCATAGACCTTTCTCTTGGGCGTGAACTTCACGCGAAAAGCGGATCGTGCCATGAAAAAACCTTTACCAAGTTTCATTTTCCCAGGCAGGAGTACGACCTCTCTGCTGTCTATCCACGGAAACCCCGTCCTTATCCCCCACCATCGGGTTGACCGCAGTCGGGCCGACCGGCCAAGGATCTCCGTCCAAGCCGCCTTTGTCCCAAAGCTCGGGCTTCGGTGTGTACCGTGTCTGCGGGAAAGTCTGGTGAGCAGGATCCGGCACAGGAACACGGTACCGAATATCCTGCTGGTCCAGGTAAGCAATGGAGAACGACTGCTGCAGGATGTTTCCTCGACTCGACGGACGGGTCACAGGCCCGATGGAATACCTCTCGTTGGTTTGCTTCACGATCAAGTCTCGCTGCGTAACCAGAGGGGAGGGACCGGTCCACACTTCGTAGTTCAAAGACTGCTTACGACCCTGAGGGGTCTGGGCGATTGCCCTCTGCCCATCCTCTGGAGCGATGATGATATCGTAAGGCCCTTCATACCCCCCAACCCAACCGGCTCCGTAACACACAGTACACATTTGGGAGGGCTGGTCGGCGTACGTAACCTCTTCGGGCGCACGTCCGCAGAAACACCGAACCCCCGACATTTTCCGGATGAACAGCTTCACCCGCTCCCCACACTGATCTCGAATCCAGGAGTTCCGGCGGATGGCCTCTTTCCAAATGTAGTTAAGCTTCTCGACAGCAACACTGGAGAGAGGCTCGGCAAACGTCAGCGGTGTCTCAATGTACCCTGTACCGGCTTCGTTCAACGCCACGGTTGTCAGGCGGTATGTGATCTTGGCGTCGAGGCCGGACCGGACGAAGTTCCGGCTCGTGTAGTAGGTGACCGCAACTTCACTCGTAGCAGTCGGGAGGTTCGGGCTGAAATACTCTTCGGTCCCAGGCTCCACCCCCCACTGATTGACCAGTTCTACTCGGTGCCCTTCACCGTAAACTTGGTGGATATAGGCGGGCTCGCCGTCTACTGTAACTGAAACGTCGAAAATCGAGTTCGCGTACGTCGGAGTCTGGAAAGGTCCGTCCGTAACCCGCTTGACGATGGGATATCGGGTCCAGAAAATCCACTGTCGGTTGTTTGGAGCGTCCCCCTTGAACTGCCAACCCGTGTCCCAGGGGATGATCTCTTTCGAGACGAGGATGTTGTCCGTGTAGTCCCGATAGAAAGAACCCCCCACGGGAGCGTCGTTGATTCGTACAAAGGGTCCGCGGTCGGAAACATCCGAGCGATAAATGTTCACGCCGACGACGTTGAAAGAGGTGTTGCTTGTCAGCAGGGCGGGATTGTCCCAACGGATATCCTGAGCCCCTTGGATATAGGGGGACATGACAGCCCCGTTTATGGGCGGGGTGGGATATTCGCCAAGTGCGGGGGCCCAGTTGGGAGGAGCCATTGGATAGTTCCGGTTCCGTAGGTGTAACCCATAGAACCGAAACCTATAGGACGACTAGCGGGAGGGAGAGGGCTCCGGAATCCTGTAGTCGTGTTCTTTGTCTGGGGTAGTCTCACGAACACAACTTTCCAGGACGCCTAGGAGAGTCTTGTGGAAGTTGCTGGTAGCATTCAACCTTTTCTCGTGCAGGATCTCCGCAACTGCGTCGTACTTGTCGCTGGTGTGCATCGAGAGCACCTGAGACTGTTACTTTGGGAAGATAGCACGGGAAAGGCGGAGTGTCAACTAGACGGTGGGAGCGTCTTCGGTCTTGTGGACAGGCTGAGGCTGCGGAGCGGGAGCCTTGATCGGCACGAGCTGCACTTCACCGGAAGGCAGGATGTTGAACTGACGGCCGTCCGGCACACCGAGACGCTTGGCCGCTGCCATCATGGTCTGCTGGGCCTGCTGCTCCACTTCACCGAAAGCCCCGAGGAGACGCGAGTGTCGAATCGAAATCTCACCGATCTGATTGGTGAGAGCCTGGGCTCGCTGGCTCAGGAACGTTACCTGCTGCTGCTCCTCTTCATTCAGGGAGCCAACGATGCTGGGGTCCTTGGCCTTGTGGGCGCTCATGTCTACGACGTTGTCCGTGGTGTCTGCCATTGAATCTTCTCCAAAGCGGTGTTCGAAGGTAATAGTACCGGCCCGATCGGAACTGACGGGAGATTTTTTACTCGGCCTCGGACTCCAGAGACGCTTCCTCAGCTTGCCGGATCTCTACGCCTCGTTGCCTGACAGCATGGAGGAAATTGTTAATGTGCTGGCCCACTACACTTTGCAGGATAAGCCGCATGTTGTTGGTCGTGATATTCGGGAGTCTCTCGTAAGACCAGAAGACCTTACCGTCAGGGGTTTGATACTCGTAGACCCGTTCGCCCTTTTTCATTGGACCTGCCTTGCAAGCTGGTCTCTATTCTGGCGCACGAGGGATTCGAGGATTTCAACTCTCTGCTGAAGAATATCTGCGTCCTGGACCACCTGCTGAATCTGCATCGCGGGAGGGTCTTCGGCAGGGATGAGCACGAAAGGATCCGACTGCAAAGCAGGAGCGGGGGCAGTGCCCTGGGGGCATTCCGGAACAGACTGGCCCAACCACAGGAATGAGAAGAGCAAAACTACAGATAGCATGGCTAATGCCCTCTCCGCAGGATCTCTTTCAACAGATCCTCGATCTTCACGGTGCTTTCTTTCAGAGCGTCCAGCTTGCCGCCGAGTCGAATGACGTCCTCACGAATAGCCTGATCTGCTAATCTACCTTCGGCCATTTTCGCTGCAGACTTCTCCCTGGACTCCTTCAGGTCCTGTGTCAGTGATTCAACTGAGCCCCTCAGATCTACCAGGATCTGCTGGTTAGTTGCCCGCTCCCGTTCCAACCCCACCCCCCACACGAACAGGGGGATCACGAGAACAGTCAGAGCCGTCTTGGCATGTTCGAAAATCTTGGGGCGAGTCATGGTTTCTTCCTTTGGCTCCCTGTCTAGCGAAACCTATAGACGCTTTACCGCCGAATGGAGTATATAGAGGACGGACAATCTGCCGGAGTTCAAATCCATGACCATCTCGTCGCGGGACAGCCACATTTTCCCCGGGACTCAGTATATCTCGGGAACCAACAAGAAAAACGAGAACAGCTTCGAAGTTTTCTTCGCCCGACTCCTCAGCGGCAACAGGGCCAGCAACAAGGAAGGGGAACGGGTCACTGTTCACTTCACGGACCAGACTGCAGCACTTCGAGCAGCCAGGAACGTCCACGATATCTGCTGCGATCGGCTCGCTGAGTATGTGCGACGCCATTCTTTTCAGCCCCTCCTGCCTACTCCTTCCTCTCAACTGCCGGTCAATGAATCACCCTCCAGAGAGATAGGCCGTAAGTGGCGTTGCGCCAATATCCAAGTTTGGACCGGAGGTCCGGAACAAGGACATCGCAGTAGTGAAACCGCTGTATCCCTCTGGGTGGAAAGCACCCGAATTGGATTCGATCACTACGAGTCGGACGAGGACGCGGACAAAGCGGCTCTGCTGCTGGCCCGAAGTGTCTGGCTGATGCTGAGGCACCTTGCCAACGGCACTATTCGGGAGTTCCCCCTCCCCACGCCCCCTCCAAAAATGGAAGCCCGACAGACCAAGGATGAAAAAGCGGTCCTGAATCTCCTGGCTCCGGAATGCTCTGACTACGTGTCGGTCCCTGAGCCGGAAAAAGACCCTGAATGGGACAGACTCATTTACACAGGGTTGGGACTGCAACCCCCAGAACCCAAAATCAAAACCTACATTGTTGATCAGGTCCCGAAGGGCGTGAGATACGACAGTGAGGTAGTGGACCCCTTCGATAAATCCAAGATCAGAGAACTGCCGCCTCAGCAGGGGACTCTCACGACTCCCCCGTTGCCTATCCCTACTCCGGAAGCCTTGGAAGAAATGCACCGGTACGTGCCTGGAAAACAGGATGCTGAGACCGCTATCAACGTAGTCCTCAGCGTAGCTGTTGAAACCAAAGATGCATTCCAACAGACTCTCCGCAAAATCCATGCGGAACTTATAGCAGAGCGGAATCGCCTGATCGAAGTCCGTAAGGCACTGCTCACGGAGCGGGATACTTGGGAGCAGAAACGGAATGAAGCACAATTGAACATGAACAGAATTGATATTGCCCTTGAGTTTCCCCTCAATAACGTGGAAACCAAGATTCACTTTCTCGAAGGCACTCTCCTGCGGTAAAATGATAGCCTGAGGCCCTACAAAGGCGCAGGCTGCGTTGAAACGAACAGAATCTGTCCACCATCAAAACGCCAAAGCCATCGTAGCCAGGGCTCTGTCCAACAGGGAACCTATAGACGTTGTACGGTTCTGCGTCCGCTGTCAGGGCGGTAATCAAGTCCTGTTTGACTTCGGGGATGCTGAGATCCTCGACCTCTACGAAGTCCTGCCCGAGTACCATGACGTACTCATCGAGTACCTGTTATCCAACGGACGGAGAGCTGACGTGTGCCTGTTCGACAAAGCCAGGAACCCCGTGGCTCTCATAGAGGTGCGGAACAAGAAAGCCGTCGACAGCATCAAGGCCGGTGACCTCGACGCTCTGGGGGTTCCGTGGATGGAAGTGACGGCTTCCGATGTAGTTGCAGGCTCTGGCCCTGCTAGCTGGCAGGTTTGGATTGCCCTCCAGGACCACCTCGGAAGTCTGTACCTCTGCCCCGATTGTCGAGATTGACTGCGTACGATTTCAGTTTCATTCCTTCCAGGTTCGGTGTATACGGGAAGTGACTAGGGAGGGTTCTAGAAAATGGACGCGAGAGAGTTTGCGATCAAAGCCCACGGCGATCAGAAATATGGCACGGAGCCCTACGTTGTCCACCTGGATGGCGTGGTGGGGGTGCTGAAGGAGTTCGGGTACACGGACGACGAGACCCTAGCAGCGGCGTACCTTCACGACGTACTGGAGGACACCAAAACCGAATTCTCGACTCTCCTGGGAATCTTCGGCAGCGCAGTCGCCCGTGCCGTCCTGTTTGCCACGGACGAACTCGGGCCGAACAGGCGTCTGCGGAAAAGGGATACCTATGCCGCTGTTATCCGCGACATCGCCGCTTGGGAAGAACGAGATGAAAGAGCACCTCTAAGTGACGAAGAGTGGGACGCGGTACCAATCGGAATGAGGGTGAAGCTGGCAGATCGCATTGCCAACATCCGGTCCACCCTCCAGGACCGCGGTAGCCTGTTCCACATGTACCGCAAGGAGCGGAAAACCTTCTACCTCGCCTACCACAGCGTTGGCGTGTGCGATGCCATGTGGGCCGAGTACGACCGGCTGTTGGAAAGCTGAGAATAAAATGAAGTGCCAGTACGACGGAAAATCGACCGCTTACTACTTCGGGCTGGACTCCTACCATGGCGGGGCCACGCAACCCAAGCACATCACCGCTGACTCCCTTGCCAAGGCTGTCCGTGTGTTCCGTGTCGGAGTTTTGTTCCCCCATCAATACACGGACAAAGACCACAGGGTGAAGTCCCAAGTTCTCAGTGCCAGGGGCTACCTCGAAGACACCTACCTCGAAAGCCTCCCGGGAGGTTATATCCCCGTCTCCGTCATCGTAGATGGACGCCACGTAGAGATCGCCCAGATCCCTCCCGAGGGAGACGAGGCTGAAGACTTCAGCATCGGGATGCTCCCGAACAGCATCCAACAGACCACCGAACGAGCCCTGAGTGGCTCTACCGACCTTGCTCCTGTGAGAAACCAGACCCTGGCCGGAATCACCCAGGCCAAGCGGTCGGAGATCGAAGCCAAGCAGCTTGAGCTGGCCCGCAAGCAGGGGGAACTGGAACTCCAGAAGCGAGAATTGGAAAGTCAGGTCGCCGTCCTCAACGCCGAAGTCAAGAAGCGATTAGAGAATATCTGGATCATCGAGCTGTTCCTGGGGTCCCACGAGGAGATCCTCCAACTGTCCACAGGGACTCCGGCCTCTGCGACCGAGCCCATCACGATTTACCAGCAGACGCTTTGTATGGACGAAGAGTGTGCCTTGTGGGACTGGCTTCACAACCCCGAGAAGATCGGCCAGTTCGACTACAGGACCATCGAAGCTTTCGACTCGTGGGTCACGTCCGACTCTGCCCACTTGAACCAAGTTCTGCCTGCTCAGAAGGGGATCGTAGCCCTCCGCATCCGTCGTAAGGAAAAGGATCGGGGCTATAACGAGGACCCCGCCGAACGCTACTTCAAGGCTCAGGAAGCGGAGGAGGACAAGAAGACCTACCTCCTGATTAGAAACGGCGAGTGCCTCTACCGAATCTGGACGGACGTGAAACTGTGGCCCCGCTTCTTCCAGCAAACCGAGGAGTTTGATTTCCTGCACCAGGAGAAGACTGTTTGGGGCAGTGACAAGAAGAATGCAGAGAACCAACTGAAGCAGTATATCGGCGGACTGATCGCCGTGCAGGGCCTGCTGGAACGGTCCCCTGTGTTCCATCCCTTGCCCTGCCCCAAGATCGATGTTTTCAACCCTGAGCACGTCGACCTCTACTTCCGTCTCGTCCGTAACGACGAAGGCAACAAGATTCTGCCAGGATCCGCCCTGGACAGCATCACCTGGAAAAGCTACCGCGAGTGGTTGCAGTCCAAGCTGGGAGAAGGTCAGCGCGTACTTTGGATCGGTACTCCTGACTATCGACATTCCTCTGATCGACATCATCCTCTGTATGGCCGGACCGGAAACAAGCGTATCGACCGCTGGCCTTCCAGCGGTGACCTGCATACCCTGGAATCGGGATTCAAAAGTTACCCCTACACGTTTGACTTTGCGTTCAAATACAACCCGGAACCGCAGTACCGAAAAAACAGGCTCACCTTCGGCGCTTACGACAGCGAGGTGTTGCCCTTCGATCTGCTCTCCTGGCGGGTGATCGAGCACCTCCTCAAGAATCGCTCTCAGCGGGAGTTCTACGTCGACTTCTTCCAGCCGATGTTCCACTGGCACCAGCTCAAGAAGACGGAAACCGAGGCGGAACGTCCGTTCATCGATCTGGTCCTGTCCCAGAACGGCGTGAATCCTCTTGACCCAAACAGCGAGCCGGAGCGGGCTCGGGCGGAGCGGTTGGTCCGGTGGTGGAAGTTAAAGGTCCAAGAGCACCGCACGATCGGAACCGACGAGGCCAAGGCGCTGCGCATGATCGGCAAGGCTTTCAAGTCGGGCCAGGACCATGATGAAGACCCTGAAAAGGCACTGTTCGCAGATTGGAGGATCCAAGAATGAACCCTATCCTGTTCAACAACCAGTGGAAACTCACCCCGAATTTCAAGCTCTGGGTTTGTAAAAAGGGAGCCAACTACCCCGCCTGGGCAGAAGCCCAAAACGTCAACATCGGAGATGAAATCCGCCCGTCCGGATATGACTTCATGGTCAAAATCACGTCCATGGAAGAAATCCTGGAAACAAGACCTGACGAGGACTTGCGGATTCTCACCATGAGAGGCCGCCAAGACCCCCGCTGGGTCCTCGTCTCGGAAATACTCCTTGGGGACAAGGTGCTGACAGACCAGGGCTTCAAGCAAGTTGTAACCGCCCACACAGAGGTTCCTGAATGAGCCATTTTGCTGAAGAGGTTGTCAAAACCTTGGCCGCCAAGAAACTCACCCTCACCACGGTCGAATCCTGTACCGGTGGAGGACTAGCGAACGCAATCACCGATATCCCTGGAGCCAGCGAGATCTTCAAACAGGGGTTCGTGGTGTACTGCAACGAGGCCAAAATCCGGCTGGCCCGCTCCGTAGACGAAACAGGAGCTTGGGCACGAACCATGGAGAGACAGATAGCGGAGTACTCTGTCTACTCCTTCGAGGTAGCACGAGAGATGGCCGCCGTAGGTATGAGGGGCACCGGAGCCTCTGTGTCAGTCGGAGTAACGGGTAGCCTGTCCCGCGTAGATCCCGCGAATGCCGCTGCTTCCAAGGTGGGGGAGGTCTACGTCTATATTCTCTTTAGGGATGAGACCCCTGCCGTCAAGAAACTCGTCAAGACCACCTGTCAGGGCCGCCCTGGAGCTAAATCCGACGTGATCGACGAGATCATGGTCCTGTTGCTCGGGGCCCTGGCCTGAATCTCGCAATCTATCCAGCAACCTATCTCGCAACCGTTGCGAGATACGTCCAGAAAAGGTTCCCGAAAACAGGCTAACTCGCAATCTACGACGAGACAAACCAGAAACACCCTCATAACTCGTCTCCTTTGACGAGAAACCACTCCCCTCGAATCTGAATCCCTCCGTTCGGGTATAGTAGCGGAGCAATAACCTTCGGAAAAGGAATCCTGCCATGCCCGTCGTAGAAACAATCGGCCGGTTCCGGGTCATCAAGCATCATATGCCGACACCGGTCGTGTCGGTCCGCATCATCGTCAACTCAGGCTCCATCCAGGACGTGCGATCGGGAACGGCCCACTTCCTGGAGCATATGATCTTCAAAGGGACAGCGAAAAGATCCTATGAAGAGATGAACCGCCTCATCGCGGCCATAGGTAGCACGAACGCCTACACTGACAACGACCGAACCGCATTCTACATCGACACTACCCCCGACAAGATCCTGGAAGCCCTCGGCTACCTCTGCGAAATGGCCTTCACGCCTTCCCTGGACCAGGATGAATTCGAACGAGAGCGGAACGTCATTCTGGAAGAACGCCAGAGGTTCGAGGATGACCCCGCCTCCCACTTCTTCGGCATGACCGAGACCGCCCACTTCGGCCCTATCCTGGGCAGAGAAACACTCGGTGAGCGCCAGGATATCCTCGATATGACCCTGGACGACCTGAAAGTCTACAAGGCCGCCAACTACACCGCACAGAACGTAGTTGTAGCCCTGGTCGGGGATCTCTCTGCAAACCCCGACCTCTCCATCGTTCTGGACCAATACGTCCTGGAACCCGGCACTCCAAACAGCATTCCGACAATCGAATCGGATACCGGAACGTGGGCCTCCCCGAAAACCCACCTCTTCCAACATGCAGCCGATCAGGCGTATGTAGCCCTCCTCATGCCAGGGCTCGCCTTCAAGGATAGCTGTTTGAATCACCACGCCGATGATATTGCCCAGGATCTCATCGGCGGCGGAATGCACTCCCTGGCGTTCCTTCGGCTTCGAGAAGAGAAGGGCCTGTGCTACGATACCGCGATGTTCGAGATGGGCTCCTGGGATAACGGCACGGCTGTTCTCTACGCAGCCACCAACCCCAAGAACGTAGAGGACGCCTGCGTAGAGATGAAAAAGATCATCGAGGACGTAGCGGACGGAAAGTTCACCGACGCCCAGTTGATGACCTCTGTGTCCCACGTACTGTTCAATCTGGCAAACGGGGCCCAGACTTCTTCTGGCTATGCCTGGATGTTCGTAGACAAAAGCTTCTATCGAGGCAGGTCCATCGATCTGTCCGAACAAACGCTGGAACACGTCAAAGCCCGAATCGGAAACTGCCGATTCGACAAGATGCGTCAGCTCGTACAGGACTACGCCCGTCGAATGATGACTGCGGCCTCCTTCTCTATTCAGACTCCAAAGAACTAAGCCTCCTGCCTAAACGATTTCAGTTTCATTCCTCCCCGCTCTGGTGTATACATAGGACGTAAGCACTGCGGGTAGGGAATAAAAATGCAAACCGGAACCATCGAAATCCTGAAAGACCTGTTGGACAAAGCCGTTTGGGACGGGCGCTATCGGATCAATGATTCCTCGGGAGACTTTGATCGGGACTTCCTCCGACTGTACAACCGAATCTCTCAGGCTGTCCACAGTTTAGAGTACAACGAAGGGCTCCCCGAAGGGACCCTCGATGTCCCCGCCCTGACGGAACTCAAAGAGCACCTGGACGAACGGGCCGCCGAAAGAGCCACCTACGAAAACGAAGGGGATTAGGAATGCAGACCGACAGCATCGAGATCTTGCGGGACTGGATCTCAGCAAATCTTCGGGCTTCCCGTTTCGCCGTCGTCCAGACGTCCAGAAACCTGGAAACCGACCTGCGTTACCTGCTGGGGCACACGATCGAACAGGCCCGACAGTTCGAAGCCCTCGAAGGGCTCCCGGGCGGAACCCTTGACGTTCCCGCGATGGGCGAGATCAGGGAACTCATCGAAGACGCAGACCTCGTCGGACTGCTTGGTAACACCGGAAACAGGTAGGGAACCATGGAAGAACCAAAGTGGGTCGCAACGCACGTCGTGGTTGCCCCCAACGGCCACCGTACCGAGATTATGCTGTGCAAACAGAACAGCAGAGGCGACGGCCCCGCCTACACGAAACCCGAGTGGGACGCTGGTTGCGACGACTGCGAACACGCCCGAGAAAAGGGCGTGTGGTACCTGCGGGGGTTCCGTTTCGATACAGGGTATGTCGTGAAACCGATCCGTAACAAATGGAAGCCAACCCATATAGCGATCGACGCACAGGGAAACCGCATAGAGCTAAAACTCTACGGAACAAACAGCAAAGGAGAGGGCCCTGCCTACACGAAATCGGAATGGGATGAAGGTCACTACAGATGCACTTATTTCTACGAGAGAGAAACATGGTACGCTCCGGATCATCTGGAGGAGGGGCGTGTCGTAAAGATATCCAAAACACCTGCCAAAAGTGGGCAAAAGGAAATGACTGTGGAACAGGAAACCCGCGATATTCTGAAAAGCCTGCGGGACCTGGAAACCCTCTACTGCCCGATAAACGAGGAGTGAATCGAAAATGGAACAGCCCGTCTACCGAATCCGCTACGTCACCCTTCTAGAAGGAACCCTAGACGAACTTGGTTTCGTCGACGACAACGGAAAGGCGGAAAACCAAATGCTCGAATGGGCCAGGAAAGTGGACGCCGTCGTCGAAAAGCAAGGCCAGGACAACTGGGAACTCCTCAACAGAGAAAGCGGGGTCTAATCATGGACGACGATCGCATCAAGCACCTGAACGAAGCCTACGACCTGGACGGGGGAGGCTACTCCTTCGAAGACGCCCCTGAAGGGCTCAAGGACTGCGCCTGCGTGGTCTGGACGGACCCTGACCCCGATAGCGTGCCGTGGATCGTCGAAGAGGGCAGGAGTGCCCGTTACGAATTCTACGGCCTGGACTGTCCCGTGTATGCCTTCGCCCCGAACAGCGGGCACTTCCCCGCCACCGAGTGGCCAAAGGAATACAAGGACGGAGATAGCACGTACGAACTGGTCCGCCAGGGCAGTCTCGAAGAAACCGACAGGGAATGCAACTGCCACGGGCGCCTGGACTGGTGGACGGGAGCGGCAGGCGAGCCTCGCGAGCCAATTCCGGCAGAGAAGGTGCTGGCCTGGATTGCGGAGGGTAAGGTGGCCCTGGACGCAGAGGCAATCGGGACTCATCAGCGTGGCCGGTTCTACTGTGAGTTCTCTGGCAACTCTTCGGACAAGCCCCACCCCGAATGCACTCGCTGCGATGGGGACGGGTACGTGAATTCTGACGGCGGAAGCTGGGCTCTCTACGCTCGGAAGGGAGAACCGGACGAAGAGGAATAAGGACTAGACCCCACCAGAAATCACCCGCTTATAGAGGCGGTAGGCGGTCTACAGAGGCCCTGATCTTAGCGTGCATTTCCTTGGCAGCCTGTGCCAAAGTGAATTCATCCACCTCACTGCCGAAAACCTCTCGGAGAACGTCCCACAACCTCTTACGGACGTCTTCTCCGTTTAACTCAGCTATAAACAGAGATTCTACCACTGCTAGCTTCCGTTCTTCTGTTATAGGCATGAGTCACGCCATCCTACAGCCCACGACGATCCGGTCCTGGACCTCCTCCGCGTCTCCCCACACCAGAACCAAATCCTCTTCGAACTCCGGAGACACGAGAACCTGAGCCCCGTACAGTTTACCAAAAGAGTTCAACCACCGAGGCAAAAACCTCTCCAATGCAGACCAAGCTCTCAGCCCCAAAGTGAAAATAACTGTACGTTGCCGGTGCCGCTCGATAGAGGAGAACAGATCCAAGACGGATTCTAAATCCGCATCGTCTTCGACAGGGATCTTGCCTGCCTTCTCTACCATTGCAGGATAGGCGTCGAGCAGGAACTGGTTCGGCTGAAGGCAAGGACTATCCGCAGTCAGAAGTGCCTCTGGTCCCTCTACTTCCTCTGGTTCTTCGGGGAAAACTCCATTAATGTCCTCAAGGTGCTTCACCTTGGCTTCCAGATCTTCGACCCTCTGTAGAATATCAAGAATGGACGGGACAGGCCCTTCCCAGAGGGCCTTAAATTCTGCGGTCTGCTTGTCGTCCATGGTTTTTTATATCCCCCTACTGCCCGTCAGGCCATGTGAAAGCATCCGCCCTGCCTCTGAGCACTTCCCACGCATCCCGCAATCGGCTCAAGAAGAAATGAACCACCGGACGGGCCGGAACGTATTTCCCGTCACGAGTGCCTCTCTGCACCTGTCCAGACTTTTCGATCAGCCACTTCAAGGTGTACATTTTAAGCCCTCCATCCGTACTTCCGGAATACCGGGATCCGTCAACTGGACTCCGTACACTACCGGCTCAGTGTGATACGGGTTCCCGTCTCCCCAGACCATGACCGGATCGCTCTCGATATAGATTTCGAAGACCGAAACGCCCCACACCATGCCCGCAAAAGCGCTCCCCCTACTAGAGCCTTCAACCACATCGCCGTCCGCGGGATATAGATCAAGTTCCTTCTGCAACCTTTTCAGAACCGAAGAAGGCATTGTAACCAGCCAAGGCTTCTGCCCCAGCCCCTTAACCGCATACATCAAATCGGCCAGAATAGATAAGACCTCTCGGGACTCTATCTCCAGATTCTCGATACGCTTCATCGACCGGAGCCTCTGCGAATACTGCGCGATCACCTGATTGGCCAACACCGAAGCTACCGTCTCAAGGTACGAGGCCCTGACTTCGAGGTCGTGTACTTTCTCGGAAAGGCTAGCGAAGGGATTGTTCATTCCGCTTCTCGTTCGGTCAAAGAATCCTTTCCACTCCGGCGGGGATTCAAACCATGATCCCAGGAAGCTTCGTAGACATTTTCACCGTCGGTCTCGTCAGAGGGACTGACGATGAAATCAAAGCCTCCAACATCCTGGCCAATGCAGGGAGTCAGCACCAGATTCTGTTCATAGTCCTCAGACAACTTGTGCAGACCGTGAAGCTTCTCCACGTAGTCCAAGACCGCCTCGTGCAGCTCTACTTCAGTCAAAGAAACCTTGACACGAACACTCTCCCAAGGGCACAAAGACAGTTTCATGGAGTACCTCTCGTTTAAACTACCAGCCTCTACTATACCCTATCCAAGGACCGTCAGGGCTTCCCGCTCCCTATCCCACGCCTTCTCGGGCTCCGACTCCTTCTCTTTCAGCCTCAGGAACGGGTGTCCCTTCTCCAAACTTGGCTTCTGATCGGCCAACTCCAAGAAAGCCCCTGTCGCCGACAGCCCTTGGGTCAAAGCGTAGAGCATAACCTCTTTCCAGAAGTCTTCAGAGGACAGAATCTCGTAGGGGGATAACTCGGGCCGGTATCCTTCCCCCAATCGAACTGCCAGGGGCCAGACAACAGCCTGCCGGAGAGCCTCCCTGCCCAGTTCGGTCTTTACGAACGATTCGACGATCTCATTCACGGGTTTGTACTGGATGCTCATGGTATTCTATTCCTTTCTTCGAAGAAAAGGGTGCCCTGTCTCAGGACTGAAATCCTCCGACGCCAACTCTATGTAAGCGTCGCACAAAGGAATCCCTTTACCCATAGACTCCTTACTGACAACTTCCCAAAATTCCTTGTAGGGAAAAAGCTCAAAAGATCCCATGTCGGGATCGACATACACCGGCACCAGGACTTCCCTGAGAACCTCACGGCCCTTCTCCGAAGAGGTCACAAGAGACAAAACGTGCCTACGAAAACCGTCCATGGTCTAAACCTCTGGCTCCCAATCTCCCTCTACTATACCCACCCGCTAGCTATCTGTCCTATAGCTTCCGATCTAGTAGGACACCCTTAGGTACTTCGTAAATGCCCACCACCGTGACAATCAACCTCAGCCGATTCGAAGCCAAGGCCAAGGACTACTACGCAGAACTCCTGGACCACTCCTTTGCCAGGAACCAGAAGAAGTTCGAGACAAAGTACAACCCCGAGGAACTCGCCAGGGAAGCGGAACGTCTGCTCGACAAACCTCACGTTGGCAACCCCATCCGTAAACGAGACCAGAAGGGGATCCGTGCCGTAGCCCTGGAGCTGAACGAAGTCTCTTCCAAGGCACTCCACTCAGGAGATCACTCCCGCTGGGACGAATTCTATCACCTTGTCCGTACGTTAATGGACTTCGAAGAGACACTGGAAGAAGGCATCCCGCAAACCTTCCCTCAACTCAAGGAGGAATTTGCAGGGTACGAGAAAGAAACCGTGGAAGGTACTCTAAAAAATGCCAAGGCCGTCCAGGCACAAGTCAAGGCAGCGATCTCTAGGGCACCGTTCTTCGAAACGAAACACGTTTCTATACGAGCAGAGACAGGCAACACCGACGAAGGCATGCAAGCCTCCCACGTCTTCAGCATAGAAGTGGGGGATCACGACGCTAACTTCACCGTCTTTACCGACGAACACGGCAAGATCACCGAAGTGGAAGACGTGCTCGAAGGGGGAGACAGGGACTTCTTCCCCGTCGGGGATTCCGGAGGACAGGAACAGGCAGACTATTTCGCCTTGGTCCAGGAAATCCGTAGCCCAGGGAGTTCCGACCAAGGTAAGCGGATCGTCCTCTACACCGCCCGCCCAACCAAAGACCGTCGAATCTACGAAGGGGCTCATAGCGTTCCTTCGAACATCTTCTTGACCACCGATGCAGATAGGGCCATCGGTCTGGCAACCGATTTAGGTTCGAGCGAGGAACGGGACGTTTGGCGGGTAGTCATGAACACAAAGTACCTCGTAAAGACCCTCGACGCAGGCAGGGTGAAGGACTTCCAGGTCGTAGGGAAAGCTCCTGTCGAGAAGATCGAGTTGATTCATGAGGGAGGGCCGAGTAAAAGGGCGGCAGTTAGAAAAGCTATGTTGGTTAGGAAAATTGTAGGAAAGTGGTTAGCCAGAAACTAACTACAGCTTCTTGACAGAGCCATCAAAAGGCTCACCCTGGAACTGCCATTCCCCCTTATGCACACTGAAATCCCCGTTGTCTCCAGCATCCCACTCAGGCTTGGTGTACACTTGACCGTCCGAGGACAACATCACCTTAACTGTTTTCTTAGGAGCTTTTCGAGTTTTTGACCAAGTGATTTCGTGCGTGGCTTTCCACGGATTTGGGTCCGCCTTAGCCGCTGTCTCAACCGATGAAGCAAACATCGGTTTATGAGTCACCTGCTTACCGTCCGTCTCAGCCAGTTCAACATCCACTTCATACGACTTCTTCGCCTTGAAATACGCAGCAGCCGTGATCTGAGCCTGAAGCTTCGTGTCGGCCATCACTTCCACCTTCTTGCCCTTGTAGAAAGCGATGTAGCCATTCTTCCCTTTGCCAATGGGATCTGTGGAAGCGGCGGTCTTACGGCCCTGCCGAGCTGCAAGCACACCCAGCAGCTCACCACGGAACTCAGGGTGCTCGTAGGCCAGTCGAACAACGGAAGCTTTCAGGGATTTCATAACGAGTTCTCCTTAGGTTCTACTAAAGGAAAGGGGATAGGCTGAAAAACGAACAGAGGGTTGGGGGGTTGGGGAAAGACCCTAGTTCACGGACGGCTCTGCCGACACCAAATCCGAGTCCTCCTTACAACCGTCCTCTAAGCTGTCCTGCACGCTTGGCAGACTCCTGGTAGCTATCTAAATTAAAAGGTTGCCGATCTTTCTCTGGCTGGAAAGCTTAAATTCTTGGAATTCTCGATAGAGATCTCTAATCTGAGGGGAGTCACCCCTGGCCCTTATAGCTGCATCAAGATCCTGATGGGATTTCAGTAGCTTATCCCAAAGCCTCTTGCACTTTTGAACGTCACTTAGGGTCAGAGTCTCCATGCCTCTTCTCCATACCCAATACCATTCTGTACCTTACCCCAAACCCCCAGATGTGTCAAGGAGTCAGTTGGGGTTGGGGGCTAAGCATGATAATGCAGAGCCGGTTGGGGTGAGGTGCTAAGCACGAAGGTGCAGAGCCGGTTGGGGTTGAGCGCTGAGCACGAAGACGCAGAGCCGGTTGGGAGTAAGGGTTGAACGTAAGGGGGAGACTGGGCGCTGAGCACGACGATGCAGAGCCGGTTGAGGTCAGGTGCTAAGCACGAAGATGCAGAGCCGGAGGCTGTGGCTGTCTGCCCTTTCTGCAAAAAGCAATTAGCAAACGGGCTGTGCGGCAAAGATGGAAAGGGTCGACGGGGCCCTATCTACTTGGCAGGGTTCTTAGAAGAGGAGAAGAGATCGAGGATGGTTGGGGCAGATACCGATTCAACGGGCGGAGTATCAGACACAAGCAAGTCCTCCGCCCAAGGCACTTCACAACGAGACAGCTTAGTTTCTAGCTGCTTCGCTATCACCTCCGGACTGCACGAAGGAGCAGGGCCGCCATAAACAGCCTCACAAGTATCTCGAATCCTCTGACGGATTTCGGGAGCGGCCAGAACCTCTTCCGTACCATAACGTTCCAGGTTCGTCTGTCGCGTAGCCTCTCGAATCTCAGGAACCTGCTGGGGCCCAACAACACCATGGTTCTCTTGCCAGTAGTTCCGAATCTTCTCTTTCACTTCCGGACGGGAGAACACGCAATCTTCCCCTGTGGCATAAACTCTGTTTTCCTTAGAACCAATCTGAACCTCTTCAAAAAGAGAAGACTCCCGACAAAAAGGGTTCTCTGCGCCATATCTCTCCAGATTGGTACGCGCCCTCTTGGCCAGAGCCTCCTCTGTCTGATTCGCGTTCTCTACCCCGTAACGGGCCAAACTCGTTTCACGCATACGGGCTCTTTTGACAGCCTCGACATCACGAGCCTGCCAAACAGGACAGACTTTGTGGTGCCGTTTCATTTGGGTATTGCTTGTAGCTTCGTGTCCGCAGAGACAGGGGAATATCGGAATACGGCACGAAGGATCGCATATAGAAAGATGCCTTGCACTAAGCTTGTCCCCTGAAAATTCTCTGGAACAGTAAGGGCACGTAACAGGCATGACTCACCTCGCCGAACTTGTTTGTGGCGTCAGAGACCCTCGTTCGAGAGGGTGCCTCTTAAGTATACCCGATAGAACAAAGTAGATTCGGCATGGGGGCAGATTTTTTCCGGTAGAAGGGAACATCAGTAGCCCCCTTCTCAGGGTTGTCGGTCACGCCCCGGGTCTGTTCGCGCAGACGCCGTGGTTTCTACTTAGAAAGGGCTATGGGGAAAAATTGAAAATATAGTACCAGCTTTGATTGCACACATCTAACACACCCCTACCGGAGTCTACTCTATACTATTGATTTTTACTACTAACCGCCCGTAAACGAGCGGGGTGATAATATACCATGACCTGTTGCCGGACCAAAGGAACTGCGCACACCCATTCCGAAACGTTGTTGTTTTAATCCTCTAACATACTTTGTTGTTCTAGCTTTAGCTTCCGTAGCCTTATCAAATTGACTCTCAGCGTTCTGTTTGATTGATTCATACTTAGATGACTTCTCTAGGTCTAATGATATTCCACCACACGAATAGGAGTTGTGAGCCAAAATACCGTTGGAGAGTACAAAGTTCTCCGGCCCCGGAACGGCCAAGTCAAAGGTAAATTCCGCGGGTGCGCCTTCCTCATAGGAAATCACCTGGACGTCTACCGCCTGCCCGTCCTTCACCACCACAATCGAAGCCCCAGGCTGCAAGGTTCCAGCTTCTACCGGAACAATCTGCCCCTCAGCATCCCTGCCAAACAGGCTATGGTCCTTAGTACACTCGACCCACTGCCCCGTATCAACCTCTACTCTGACAAGAGGCTTATGGGGAGTCCGGTGCCGCAGAACGTCCGCAACTACAGCACGGAACACCTTACCGGTAGCGGCGTCGACGGAATCAACTTGCAGGGTACCTGCCTCATAGGCTTCTCGAATGGCCTTTCTGACTTCAGGGCTTAGTGCCATTGGACACCTCCTCTTTATGGGCTCCGAAAATGTCGCAGATTGTAGCACGTACTTTGAGAGTGGTTTTCTGCTGTGACAAGGATTCCACGCTCTGCCTTACTTTATCTAGACAACCGGCCAAGTCTTTTTTAATGACGCACACGTTGAAGCGGAGTATCGTCCATCCTCTATTAAGCAGAAAAGTCGTTTTCCGCTTATCTGTTTTCTTTATTCCAGGAGTTCCTGGAAAACCACAATCTACACAACCATGCCAGAAACATCCATCAATTTCCACGGACAACTTAAGATCGGGCCGAGCTTCATCTATGTGGTAATACCCCACAGGACACTCAGTCTCGAAACCCAATAACCCTGCTTCTTCCATCGCAGCTTTGAAAGCGAGATGAGGCTTTGATTTCTTTTTCTGGATAAAGCTCCTGGCATGAAAAGCCCTCTGCTTAGACTCCTCTTTGTTTGCAGCATGCCAGTCTTTTACAGGATTCCACCCAGAAGCGTACCGTGCAAACATTTGCTTACTAATACGAGCACGCCCTTCAGGACTGCGGGTCATTGTTCGAAGGTGCTCAGCAGCTATCTCCCCGTATTCTGACGCCTGCATTTTCTTTGAGGCTTCTGAAATCTGCTGTCGAGTAACCTCCCCCTCGGGAGTTTGGAATCTGGCCTTGAGCTTTTCGGACTGAGCCCGTTTCTGGTCTTCGGTCTTGGTTTTGAATGCGGCGGACATGCCCGACAGCACAGCGGCCCCTGGATGTTTCTCTAAATAAGCAGCCTGTGTCATGCCTGAACAGCTTTTAAGATGCTTACCGTTCAGAAGAGCCACCCTAGCCCCGCACTCTAAACAGAACACAAAATGGAAGTTTTCTTCAAGACAAACAAAAGACTCCGGATCTATGTCTCCAGAAGAATCACAGGCAAGAATGCCCTCCTCTATAAGAGTCTCAAGTAATTTGAAATTCATTTTCAATACTGAAAGAGCTTGCTTTTTATTCATTTAGTATCTCCATAAATAATATCCCATAGCTCCCCAATCGGAATAGCTAACGAATAATCACTATCTAAATGTACTTTTATATTAGTATTCTCTTCCACGGAAAATTCGTCCGAGATCCAATTTAATGCTAATGCTGTACAAGCATGTGCAATTGCACCTGTTATGATAGCAGTTCGCCAGACAGGCTTTCTTTGTAACAGCAGGTCAAGCGTGCTGTATGCTTCTGTCTCGGGCGGGAACATGTTGAACCAGTCGAGAGCTGCTTCGAGATACATAAGCAACTCATCATCTTCCCATATCTGCCCGAACACTTGATTGTACTGGCCGACCGAGCCTTCTGCTTCAGGTGGTCTGAAATGGTAGTTGCGATCTGGGTTGGAATCTCTTAAAAATACTCTCAACTTCCAGATCATCTCTGTTTCACCCGTAGAAAACGTACTCGTCCCCGTAGTGGTACCTGCCAGCACAACCCCCCACTCCTGGACGATCAACTGCTGGGGTGCTCCTGCGAACTCCCTGAACGTCCACCGGATACGGTAATCCCCAGCGGCGGCACTGGCGGGAACCTGGAGAGCCGCGTAGTATTCCCCCACGGCGGGATTCACGGGGACACGGGCGGCAGAACCAATGAGAACCTCTACCTCGGTGACGGGGGTCACGTAGTAGATGGCATAGGTGATCTCGAATAAATTCTGGGGATTCCCGAGAGAATTTTGGAAAAACGCATCCAGGTCCCCACGGCCCAAAATGTCTCCCTGCGAAAAAATTACGCCCATGGTGCCTCACTCCCTTAGTCTAAACAGGACTCCGCTAAGAATCCGTGTTCTCTACTGTACCGATTCTAGAGGATGAAAAACGTGAAAGGAGTCAGACAGACTTAGGCCCTCGTCGACCGGAACCACTCGACCAGAGCCGCCACGTCTTCAGGATGAACACCTTCAAGGGCATCCGTACAGACCCCGATAGAGCCCTTGCCCCAATTCGGATCCTTAGGGATCTCTTTCTCCGTCTCCACCTGCTCAACAGGCAACCCCAACCTCTCCCTAGCCCTCCGCACGTAATCGGCGTCTACGTCCCCCAGGATTGCTTTACGGCCTAGGTTGCAAGCCGCCGCTCCTGTAGAGCCCGACCCGCAGAATGGGTCGACCACCATATCCCCTACGTCTGATGAAGCTGTAATGGCCCTCTCCAGTAGAGCCACGGGTTTCTCTGCTGGATGAATCTGTCGTGCAAAAGGAACTCTCGGGAACTCCCAAGCGTTAGGCCAACGGGTACCTCTGAGTTGGTGCCTGCCCTTCACCATGAACAGGATAGCCTCCCACTTGAACCCGAAGTTCCCCGTCAAGTCCCCCGCCGAGTGGTTATCCTTCACCCAGGCGATCACGTTCTTCAGCTTCAGTTCTGCGGGCATATTCAGGGTCCAGAGAGGATACACGTCCCATCTACTAAACAGGTAAATCGCCCCTCCTGGTTTCAGAACCCTCTCGGCAGAACGGAGGAACGGGCCGATCTGAAAATTCCAGTCCGCCGATATCGGCTTTCTTTTTCCGGCTTTGCAGTAGTTCGACTGGTAGGAAATTCCGTACGGAGGATCCGTCACGATCAACTGGACAGAAGCATCCGGAAGGGAATCGAGAAGCTCGGAGGATTCCTGTAAACGGACTCCGATGGAATCGGGATTAGAACCAAAGAGCTGCTGAATGGTCATAGAAACGTCTCCAGTAGAGAGGTCGGATTTCTTGCCTGTCTACTGTACCGCTCAGAAACTAGCCGCCCCGCACGAATCTAGAAATCACCCTGCCCCTTTCCGCGTCGGGAGCCAGCAGGGATACCTCTACCTCAACGAACTCCGCACCCGTTCCCGCCATATCCCCATAGATAGTATCCCCGTCTTCCAGAGTGTCAGGAATCGTGTAGGGGTAAACGTACCGGCCCACCTCTACGGGGTCCGCAGGGAACATAGCAGCCGCATCAATCAACAGGACCTTACTATCCCCAGAAAACCGGAAAACAGTAATGGTCGGATCGGGAGGGTCAATAGGGGTGCCTGTGCCGTCTACAAACCGGACTTGGAAGGTGAACGCCCTACCTATGACGGCTGTAGTCGACAATTACGTAGTACCTGCCTCTTAGAGGTTGTGGATAAGGCTCTTGAGGGCCTTGATCTCTTCGCCGAACGTCAAAGCACTCACCTTCGCGGTGCGGTTGAAGTAGTCCCGCTTGAAGTCCAGGATATCGGCGATGGCCTCAAAGTAGAAGTACACCCGACGCTCGCCCGGGTCCGCCTTGGCTTCGAGGAAGGGGACTTCGGCCACCTTGAGGAAAGCGGCGAAGTGCAGGTCCGAGGTCTTGAATGGAATGGTAGTGCTCATGATTTTTCAGGCCCTTTCATCTGTCTGTTCTAAATCCAGGGGGGGTGAATAACACCTTGTCAGACACCCCCTCTAACCGCAACTACACAACGTTGCCCAGGTAGTCGTACACCGAGATGGCCCGACCCGTGGTGCCCAGGTAAGAGAACGACGCGGACTGCATCTTCGCGAGATCACCGGAGACCAGCGAGGAACAAGCCGAACCGCTGATGTAAATCGGGCGGATGCGGCTGGGGTTCGATGCATGCCCCGGCTCAACATTCGTAACTGCCGTCAGGTTATCCACACCCACGAACCAACCGCGGGTCGCGTCAGGATCGAAGTTGCCACCGCCGTCCGAAATCTCAACACCGGACGGGAGATAGTAACGATGGCCCGCGAGGATCTTGAGGATCTCTTCGACAGTGCCCGTCGAGTGCGAATCCGCAACAACACCATTGAGGTCGGAGTCCGTCACGCCCGCTGCGGCATTGATCACCGTGTTGATGTTTGCCAGAGCCAGAGCCGTTCCAGCATTCTTACGGGCAATGAGAGCCGTCGCAATCGCAGCCGCCTGAACGATCGTCAGGTTCAAAGCTTCAGGAACACCCATCACAACGTGAACATTCTCGACGTTGTTGAGCAGGTACGCGGACAGGCCGTAAGCCGCCGAGGAAGTCGCCTTGGGCGGACCTACAACCAGCGTGCCCAGGGCGGTATTGTCCGGCATGTAACTCTGGTAGCCCGTCTGCCCTGCACTCTCATACACCGGATGGCGCTGAGAAGAATTCGGCTTGAGATCCTTCGTCTGAAGGAGGGCCGCGGGGACGTCACTGCGAACCTTGCAAATGTAGAACTGGGGTACTGCCATGATTTTCTACTCCCTTCTTACGCCAGCACGTTGCCGCTGACGTCATAAACCGTGATTGCACGCCCCGTAACACCCAGGTAAGTGTACGTGGCCTGAGTGAGTTCATAGATGTGTCCATTGGCGATGGAAGCGTAAAGAGCCCCGCTAATCACGAGATTCCGAATCCTCGGAGGATTGTGCAGAGTGATAGCAGAAGTGCCGTCGATACCGACGAAAGCACCATGTGAACCCTGCCATGCAATCGGGGGGCCAACGAGCTGCACAACCGTTCCGGCGGGGAGATAGAAACGCTCGCCCGCCAGAATACGCAAAACCTCTTCAACCGTACCGACCGAACCACCCGTCGTCAACGCCGTAGCTGCAAGCACTGCCGCAAGCACGGCATTGATATCCGTAAGGGTCAAAGCCAGTCCGCTGGCAGCCCGAGTCTGAAGCGCCAGGGCCGCAGTACGTGCCTGAGTAGGCGTCAGAGCAGGGAAGTTTGGCCCCGCACCCAAACCACCGCCGTTCACCTTGTCCATCAGATAAGTAGCCAGACCCCAAGTGGTCTGGTATGTCGTCTTGGTTGCACCACCGCCACCGCTGGAGACCACATGGATTACGTCGTTTTCCATCGGGAACGACACGTACCGTGTCTGCCCCGGAGGATCGATAACACCATGCGGCTGAGAGGTGTTGGGATCAAGGTCCAGAAGCTGGAGAATCCCGGGCGGTACATCCGCCCGAGCCAAATTCACGTATACACTGTAGAGCATCATTCACCTCTCGGTCAGTTCTCTACTACATGGCAACTATAGGCCAACTATTGACCACCATTCTCGATGGCAAACCTTGCAGTGAAGCTCACCGCAGTCGGCCCACCGGACACCAGCAAAATCTCTTTCGGCCCCGATTCGAAGAACTCAAAATGTTCCTCGGGATCCAGCTCAATAAGCTGTTCCGTGGGGCTCTGAGAGAAAAGCAGCGTAACATCCTCGTCCTGGTTCCGGAGCTTGCCCCACCGTGTCATACGGGGCATGGTAACCCACAAAGAACCCACGGGAGGTAGATCCCCGATAGTCACCCCAGCCACAACAGGAGCAGTCCCTTGGTACGTCAACAGAGGCCTGGGGGTGTTGAAGAACCCCACCCAGGGCACGATCTTTACACCCCCATCGCGAACCCAGGCACCTGCGGCAGTAGACCACTCTTCCAACACCAGATAAATTGTCTCAGGGTCAGCCGGAAGTCCCGTCACGGGATTTGCATAATCGTCGGGGTCAAACTTGACACGAGTGAGCCCGCGATTCGATTCAGCGATCTGACCCCTCTTCGTTTTGCACAGAGCAGGGGACCGGAAACTTCCGCCTGCAGCAATCGTGATGAAAGGGACCGGCGCCGAAAAAGCCGTGTCCAAGTCATAGTGCCCTGAGATACGGTACTCTGTAACCCCCGCTTTACGCGGGATCGCCAGATCCACAAAGTTCGGAAGTCTTTGAACGACGTTCAACACTTCGAAGCCCTCACACAGTCTCTACCTAAGAGCGCCCATAGGCTGAAAAACGAGTTACTTCTTTTCGTGCTTGTCCAAAACGGGCTTCAGTAGCTGCATGGCCTTATTCAAAGCTCGAATCTCCCCTTTTGAGGTATCCGGATCTGCCAATGTCTTTTTGATGTGCTTGACTGCCCTGTCCAGCGAGTCAGACGTGATGGCCCTATTGGAAACCAAATCATCCAGAGGGCCTCCTGTGCCACCCCACTCGTGCAGAACATCCTCTAACTCCCAGGGGATCTTTACCTTCGTCTGACCGGAGGGACTAACAGGGCCCTTCTTGTGGAGAACCTTCCTCTCCCAGACATCCTTGTCCAACGGCTTCTCTCCGGCCTTCTGCTTATCCTTCGCATAGTCCTGGTACTTAGGCGGATTCCCTGCCAACTTGATCAAAGGCATCAACAGAGGACGAAGTTCCGGATTCTCGTAAGCCAACTTCACACACGCACTTCTCAGAGTAGCCATTTGAATCGTCTCCAGGTAGTTAGATCCACTACCCAGACAGGCTCTATAGGGAAAAAAGGGGGCTGTCCGACTAGATGAGCTTCTTGGCCTTCTCTTTCTCGATCATCGGAGTGTAGCTCTTAGTATCCTTACCCTTATCCTTGGCCAACTTCTGAGCCTCAGACCAGGAATCCGTCCGCTCCCCGTCGACATTAGGTACCAGAGCCACACCAGGAGCCTCGTTCCTCAACTGGTTCTCTCTTCGTCCGACCTTCTCCCGTCGAGCGAGCATTTGCTTGTTCACGCGGTCCGCTTTGCTGGGCCAGCCAGGACCTTGCAAGATGAATCCCACATTGGAAATCTTCCGCTGCGTCTTTTCGCAACCACACTCCGGACAGACCTGAGGTGTGTCGTAAGCGGAAAGTTTGAGAACAACCTCGAAATCAGAAGCACACTCTTCGTTCTGGCACTTGAATTCGTAGACTGGCATTTTTGAAAGGTCCTTGGGAGTTGATCACTCCCCTCTATTATACCGGCCGGCAACGCGAGCCGCGATTCTCCAAACCCGTTCCAGGTCGATTAGCACCGACCCTAGTTTCCAATCGCGTCCAGGCAGTCGGTAGTTCTCAGCGAAAGCCAGGACGGCAATTGTGTGTTTACATGCAAGGTGTTCCCTGTTCGGGTCCTTGATATCCGGCGTCGAAGCAGTTCCAACAGGCGTCCCGTACAGATAACCCTTCTGCTTGGCATGATACTCAGGCCCCTGCCAACGCCAGAAAGGACAGGAACAGGAAACCAACACGTCCGTGTTCTTCAGGTTCCGTATTCCAGGACCCTTCGGGAGAGCCTTCATCAACACCGTGTAAGGCTCGTCAGACCCTTGCACCGTGAACCGCCACGACAAGCTCTTCCGGTTCACTCGGGAAAGCACGACCCTCAATCCAACGGACTTTGCTCTAACCTTCGGACTCGTAGCTTCCACAATCTCTGCCATTCGAACAGCAATCTTGGATAACCTCTGGACAGCAGAGGCCCCCTTGTTGTTCACGAAGTCGTGATTGTCAGGGATTACCCGAGCGGAGCCAGGGTTGTCCATGACCTCGTGGTCTATGTTCAAGTCGTAAGCCGGAATCTGCTTGTCCGGCTTCTCATTCACGTTCGGTTGGGTGTGGGTAGGAACCACCCAGGTAGTCCCTCCGTTCGGAATGTCCATCTCAGCCCCGTCCCGATCCTCGGGAGGCTTCCGGTCGAACAACATAACGTCTCCCGCGTACTTTCTGGCGACCCGTTCGACCATAGAAGGAGTATCCTCTTCTAGCCACCAAGCGTCGTCCCCGTTCTCAGTATATTCGAAGAGAGTGTCGACGTACTCAAAGAACCCTTTCATGATCCCACGAGACTCGAAATCCACCTGATTGACGAAGCTGTCGAGGGGGAGGTCGTAAGAGCCTTCTGAAGTCGTGAAACGAACAGCCCCCGTGTCGGAATCCACGTCCAAGCTAAGAAGGGGAAGGTCATTGAACCAAAGTCCCTGCAACTGCTGTAGGGAGGCAACCTTCTTGGCTTCTTCTCTTTGTTCCCGAGCCCGTTCAGCAGGCGAACTGAATCCTCCCGAAGGTCTCCGCTCGAACTTCTCAGGATGATCCCTACGCCTTACGACGTCCCTCTTGTATGCAGGACGGTGCTTCATTTTCAGATACCGCTTTCGGGCCCTCTGGAGAATCTTGCCACGGTTCTTTCGGTAGTTCCGCCGATAAAATCTCTTTGCATCCCCCTTCTGGTCACGTTGTCTGTCCGTAGCCGAAGGGTACGGAGTAGTCAGTCCGGCAGTGATACCAGGACGACGCTGAATAATCCCCGTCCCCTGTTCCATGTAAGGATGATCATACTCTTCCCCGGGAGTAGAACGGGTACGAGGCTGAACAGGTTTGTCGTCAGGACGGTAAGGGGTGTTGAACTCCTGTTTCTTGACCTCCAAGTTTCGGCGCTTCGGGGGCATAGGAAGAGCCCGCTCGATATGCTCCGGGTCCTGTTTCCCCCCCGAATCTTCGGAAGAAGGCAGAGAGGTAGTCCCTGGCAACCCCTTCTCGGAATCCTCCGTTACCAGAGTCTTGTACCCAGGCAACTCAGAGGTAGGAGGCGAATAGGCTCTACGTCGACTCACTTCTTTTTACCAGCCCCTTGTTTAACGGCCACCGTTAGAAGCTTCTGGGAAAACCCCTCGGTAGGATGGAAATCGTCCATGTGCCGCTGATAAACATCTTGAGCCGCATTCACTAACTCTTCCGCAATCTGCTTGTGGTGCAGAGGACCCTCCAAGGGGCCTACCAGGAGAACCTTGATCACCCGCATTTCTTTGCCGTCGTCGTCAAAGTGCCCTTCGAGGATCCGCAACCTGAGAACAAGGTCCTCATCTCCCTCCAGAAGAAGGGCCCTGCCCTCTTGTTCCAATTGGAGCCCGTGGGGGTCAGTCATCGCTAGTCACTCCTGGCCTTTGAGGAATCGACTGGCAACCCGCTTAGCGGAGCTAGCAGGGCTATCCTGCTTTGGGGGAGTCATGGTAACAGACTCCACCGCGTCCTCAATCTCTTTCTTGTCTGCCAGGGGGAGCCGATCCTTCAGGAACTCCTGCCCCAACAGGGAGAGAGCGTACGAAGTCTGATCCAGCTCGGAAGCTACCGCCGTAAGACCTTCGGGCAGGGCGATGATAATATCCCCCGCCACTTCGTAGAGATGCTCTTTCTCCTCCGAATCTTCGATCATCTTCAACACTCGACTGACAAGCTGCTGGAGACGGTGAGTCCTAACTCTGGCCGAAGTCACTCCGTTTGTCAGGAGAGCCCAGGCACTTTGACTACTTGCATTGGCAGGCTTCACTGGAAATTTCCTCTCGTAGGTCCTACAAGAGGAAAGCTATAGACTAGGAAACGGCGGGGGTCATGACCACGTCGGAAGTCAGAAGCTCCTGAAGACGCTTGCGGAGGGCTTCAACCACAGCCGCCGAACTCTTGGAACCGTTGCCGTCCCGAGTCTCTACGGAGATGATGTGCGTGAGGGCCTTCTGGTCATTGCCGAACTTCTCCAAGGCCAGCTTGATGCGCTTAGCATACTGGAGGTTCGTATCCCACTCGCTATGGTTTTCTTCGTCGACCGGCTCACCCTCTTCGTAAAGCTCTTCAGAAATGTCCCCGCCCTGAGGCAGGGAGGAAGCCGGAGCCACTTCGATATCCGGTTCCGCAATGGCAACTTCGACAATCTCCCACGCCATACCGACGTCAGGATCAGCCGCCGAACCTTCCTTCTGCCACTGCATAATCAGCCCCATGGCTTTCTGAAGCTTGGCAGGATCCCCGCTACACTCCTGGAACGCCTTGCTCATCAAACCCTGCCAGTAAACCGCGTCGGGCACGAACGCCGGAGGATTCAGGATATCCTCGATAGCCGCCCACGCCTTCTCCAGGTCGGGATCCGCACTTTCGGCTTCCCGCCACTGCATGATGATTCCCATGACCTTCTGGAGAGTGTCGGGATCCCCGCCACACTTCGTGAAGGCCATGTTCATCAAGGCCTGCCAGTAAGCAGCGTCGAGCACGGGCTTTGCCTCGGTAGCAACAGGGCGCTCATCGATGATCTCAGCCAGATCATCCCCAACCCGAGCGTGCTGAGCCAACAGTTCCTTGGCCTGCTCCGCCGTCATACCCGAGGCCTTGGCAGCATTGAAAGCAGCCTCCCTCCCCTTCTGAGCCGCCAGCACCTTGGCGTACTCCTGCGGAGTAAGCTCTCGACGAACCGTCTGCGTCGTAGAGGCCACAGCCGTATCGTGGGCTTCCCGAATCCCCCGCTGAATGTCAGAGGTGCCGGTAATCAGGGTGCTGTCCTGCTTGGAACGCAAAGAAGTCACCGAACGCACCGGAACCCCTTCCTGGGGTTCAATCATAGTGCTGCTCCGAGAAGCCGTCCTAGCCCTGCCACCCCCCTGGGCCGCTTCTGCCGCCGCCCTCGCAACCCCCTGCGGGGTGCAAGGAGTCAAACGCCGAACCTGCCGCTCATCATCCTGCGAACTCATCGCGTACTTAGAAGTACCCCTAGGCGAGACAGCAACCTCACCGCCCAGGATCTCTTCAGCAGTGTCCCCCGCACGGGCATGGGCCGCAACCATCCGCGTGGCCTTCTGCTGAGCCCCCGTCAGTGCCGCTTTGCTTCTCTCCGTAAAGTCCTTCAGAAGCCCGACCTCACGCTCCTCATGACCCACCGTCGTCATATCCGAGGGAGCCTTACCCTTCACACTGTTGTCCGCCGGACGGACTGATACACCCGCAGGCTGCGGACGGGGGGGCACATAATCCACGTCGCTGGACAACACAATCCAACCCGCCAGGATAGCGCCTTTCAGCTTCTCCGCAGGCCACGTCTCACCGCCAACCTTGAGAGTCCGCCCGTCGAACTCAAACACCTCGTCCAGGGCCATGTCCCGAGCGAGAGGCCCAAAATGGAACCCCTTGGCAACCCGAAACTCCTGGAACTGTCCGGTCACGAACTGAATAGCTACTGGCATGATCTTCTTTCCTCCCAAGTTCTCGTTTTCTACTGTACCCACCAAACCGCCCGACCGAGCCTCAGTTTTTCTTGCTGCTCCCGGGCATGATCAAAATCCCCTCCGCCGTTTCTTGGTCTGGATAGTCGCTATCGCTATCTCCAGGCAAAACGGAAGCGTCCGGCGAAAGCACCGTTCCCAGCCTACGATGCAAGTCGGCCAGGAAACTGCGGTGAACCCGTACCCTCGACACAACCTCCGCTCGTTGCTTGTCGGCTGAGTAGACAGCAAAATCCAACAGGCAATCGTGCCCTACTTCACCGACCACGCGGAATGCATTGGCATAGACCCCCATAACCAGAGGGTCAGGGACCGCTACTTCACAATCAATTTGGCTGTTCTGGACTTTATTCGACCTGCTCATATAAGTATACCCAAAATCGGCGAGTAGCCTTACTGTACCGGTGAGAGAGTGCTTTTTGGGAGATAAAAAAGAAATGACGGGTTACTTCAGATGTTCCATGAAAGACTGAATCTCAGGAGGGAGAGGCTTACCCACCAAGAAATGGGCAAACGCCTCACAGAAGTTCTCTTTCCAATCCGTCGCACCATAGGGGGTCACGGCCAGCGGTCCCCGAAGAATCTTGTCCGTCACGATCTCGTTAGGCCCGATCTCCAAGAACTTGTCCCGTAGGGCCTTCTCTTCGGCGGTCCCTCCCTTGATAGCCTTCTGTGACAAGTCCCGCAGAATATACCGCCTCCTAGAATCCTTGTTGGACTCCTGAGTGAACTGCGTAAGCAGATCAGACCAATGGACAGGCTTCTTACCCGAGCGGTACGATCGCATAGCTACCAGGAACTCTTCAACCAGCTTCTTCTTAAGAGCGGGGTCTATCGGAATCTTCTCGTACACGGTGTCAGACGACAGACTGAAAAACTCCTGCTTCGCATCCTTATCCCGCCAGAACCGATAGTCGTACCTGTGCCCGAACTCATGAACCAAAGCTAGGACGTCCCCGACAGTCTTCTGAGCCCGCAAAGACAGGTAAATGATATCGGTAGAGGGCATGTACATGGCCACGGTCCCCGCCTTACCGCCCTTGACGCTAGGAGTGACGAACACCTTACCGTACAGAAGCTGCGGGAACTTCTTACGGATGAGTTCGGTGGCTTTGTCCAGGGCTTCAAGGGCCCCGCCCCAAGCCTTCTGAGAAACTCCAGGCATCTGGACAAGCACGAAAGGACCGTGAGGAACTTCAGAGTCCTGTTCCTGAACCTGAGTTTCCAGCCACAACATCGTAGGCACCAGCCCTTGCAGAGCCTTGAGCGTAGAAGGAATCGGATGCGTATAGAACGTGCTCCCTAGGTTCCGTTCGAGGTCAAACAGAGTCCGCACAACGTCTTTAATCTTGTTCCGCTTCTGCGGGCCGAGAGCGTAGTACCAATCTGCCCCGATAGAACGAGAATACCCGATCTCCTGAGCGGTCTCAGTTACGCCAAGAGTGGTCTTGAACACCGGCAGAAAAGCCAACAGGGGTTCGGGATTACCGGCTTTTTCGTAAGTTTCCACTGCCTGGGAGAAGAGGGCATGGAGAGACACTTTAGATCTCTTCGATATCTCCGATAACCAGCGAGAAGCAACTCGGTCGGACAGGAGCATTTACGAAGTACCCGGGAGGTGGCCCTACAGAGAGGAAAGGATAGGCGGATAACCGGAGGTTAGGTGCCAGGAGGCCAGGGAACCTAAATGGAGTAGTCGGAATCAGAACTGTGGATCTTAGGGTCCGAGCGGGGAGGCATGCCAAACAAGTCAGACACGCTGGGCTGACTTGTCGGGCTGTCAGTGCTTGCGGGCATTGCAGGAGTAGCCGTGTCGAGCACGGGATCCGGCTTCGTGAAATAGCTCAGATCAGGGGCCATTCCGGAACGAAGAAGCTTCTCTCTGCGGCGGTGTTCCACGTGACAGTAACTCATGCTGTTCTTTTCCGACGTGTCGACGAAAGTCTGGCCGCAATGACGGTACTGGCAGACCTTGGTTCGGCTCGCGAGTTCCTTGGCGGCCTTACACTCGGTACACTTGTTTGGCGATCCAAGTTCCGAGGACTCCCACTTCTTGCCACAGAACTGGCATGTGAAGGTGCGGGTGGTCTTGGCTGGATGGACTTTGCGGAATTCTCTGCGACGCCAACGAGCCCTACAAGCTTCATCGCAGAACTCTCGGTCCTTTCGAACGGCTTGGAACACTTCGCCACAGCCCTTACAGCACGTCCGGTGCCCTCCTGGAACACGGCACTCAGGGCACTTACCGTCCTTGATCCCACCAATAGGAACCGTAATCCCGCAGTTTTCACAACGGGAAACAATCACTTGATTCGGAACCGACGGAATGGGAACGGGAACAGAATCCTCAACCACAGCCACCGCTTTCTTCCAACACAATACTGATTCGTAATTGTCCCCGTTCATAGCATAACGCAACGTCTCCGGCTCCCTGTCGAACCCGAACGATTTGCAGATAGCGATCGTGTCCCCAGGCAGGTCATAGGTCTTGTGGTTGGCAACGAAAGTGTCGACGTTCAAAACCAACCAGCCACCAGCTTTCAGCTTTGCTACCGCCTGTCGAAGCACGGGCTTCCAGAAGCCCTCTAACCACGCCTCATAGGTCTTGTACCGAATCCCAGATTGGGTCTCTTCCTCTCCGTAAACCTCCTGCTGCCAGTACGGCGGAGAAGTGAAAACCATGTCGACGTACTCGGGCAACTTGAACTCCTCAGCGGGAACGTGGTTCAACTGCACTCGGGAAGAAATGTCAGGGAGATACTTCTCTAACCAGCCTGCCAACTCTTGCAGTCGGCAGAAGGTCTCAGACTGTGGTTCGCAAGCAATGTACTTCGGGGAGTTCCTGGACAGCAAAGTACCCAAGAGACGCCCGCCGTAACCAGCGCAGGGATCCCACACTGTGCCTCCAGGAACGCAATAGGTGTCCACCAAAGCCTTAGCTGCGGAGGGCCGGAAATTGTAAACTCCTGAGTACCTCCAGTAACGAAGAGCCCCGCGCAATCCCGCAGCCGTTGGCTTACTGCCTTTCTCCAACAGATACCGCAAAGCTCCCTTGAGCGTAGTGTCATCAGAGAATAGGTCGAAAGGACTTTGCTCACTGCTCCTGGAACGGGCCTTCCAGATATGAGGCATGAAAGCATGACAAAGGGATTGCCCGACTTGTCGGGGTCGAATCACACCTTCATGGATTATCTGATCCGGAGTAACTTCCAAAAGAGTAATCAGCTCCTCGGGGCGGATTTCACAGTGGGGGAAACCCTGGCTCCGCCAGAAACCGCACAGATCATCGACTGTCTGTTCTTGCTGTACAGAGGTCTTAGAGAGCCAGTCCTCACAACCCTCCAGCAGATCGGGAGGGATCTTGATTTGCGGCGTTGTCCTAACGGGGTGGATGGGAAGAATACCCGCAGGACGGTACTTCGGCGGGAACTTGTACAGCATATCTGGAATGGCGTAGTTTCGGATCAGATTGAAGAAAATCTCATGAGAAGCCCCACGAATGAACAGCAGTCGACAGTTGGGTTTCCCCTTTATGTAGGAGTCAAAGCCAAAACGGTCTTTCAGCCAAACTGGAATGTACTCTTTTTCATAATCTGAGATGGGACCCAAGGCTATATATAGAACATCACCCCAGTGACCGTCATCGAAATACCAGTATGCCAGTGATAGGGGTGTTAAAGTGCGGATAATACTCTCTGGGAATACTTTCACCTTTTCCGGCTCTGGATAGAAGATGTTACGGAGTTCTTTCAACCACATATGCTGAACCGTCTTGAAACCGAAAGTGAAACACACTTGGCCACTAGGCATACTAGACTCAGAATAATGAATCGGTCTAGCGTAAGGAACCAGAATAGCGCGTAAAGCTTTCAGATACCCGATCTGATCGTGGCTGTGCGAAACTCTCAAGCTACCGCTTTCTGTAAGATGAGCGTCCCCTAGAAGTGTTCCAATACAGGCTTCTTTCTGTTCATCCGTCAGTATCGTTTCAGAAGTGGCCCGTTCAGACTTAGACGTTGCCGCTATATCCCACTGCTCCCTCAGTCGAGAAACCGCAGGCTTTTGTACTCCGTGCATAGCAGCGATCTTCTGGTCCCCCATAGTTTTGGAAAGAACCTTCAACCCTTCAGGCGTGAGGTTGTCGAGCGAGGGCAAACCCTTGCGTTCCACCTTGTCTCTTCTTTGTCTGGCACTGATACTTTCAATGCCCCATTTCTTACGCTGAACTCCAACGGCTACACCTGAAACCCCGAATAGCTCAGCTATCTCTTCATCACCGTACTTAGCATATATCACCCGTAGAGTATCTGGAGTCAATCCGGCTTTCTTTGCCCACTGATAATTGCTCTTGTCTATAGGGCCGTTGTAGTCAGGGCATGGTAAAACCACCCCGCATTCCTGAAAACTCGGTTTAACTCTAAGGGGCTGCATGGCAGTATCCCCCGGCTCTGCATCACGTGGGCCAGACCGTCTCATCGGAGTTTCAGCATCCCGCAAACGGCGTTTCACGGTGCTTGTACCGACACCGAACTTTTCAGCAATATCCTCAACTGTAGAGTTTCCAGAATACAATTCAGCCGCCAGCTCCGGTGTTAATTTCTCGGCATTCAAATCTCCTTTCTGCCTTTCCGTCCAACAGGGTAGCTTTTGAGGCATGTGCTCTGAGACGTATTTGCCGGTCAAGTCCAAAAACAGATGAGTATCCCCCGTGAGCCAAATAGCCTGATTGCCCTTTTTACCGTAGGCTACAGGATTGAACCCTAAATCACGTAGCGCCTGTAAAGCCCTTTCCAGACTTAAAGGGTCCAGTCCGAAAGCTATTCGTGCAGTGTGTGTGCCTGCCAGACTTCCGTCGTCCATATACCAAACTGCCAGAGCCAGAGGGGTCAACCTCTTGGAGAGATCAACCGGAAAAACCTTTTTACGGGACGGAGCAGGATAGAACATATCGTAATAGGGCCTGAGAACAGTGCTAGCATGCGTAGTAAAGCCTCTACCTGGAAACTCTTTATCCCCTACTCTTTTCATCGTCGGATAAACACTTAGAGCAAAAGGACCTAATATTTCGGCTTTCCAATCGAGATAGGCGTATTGGGAAGGTCCGTGAGTCTCCGTGTACAGAGCCGTCTTTTCCGAAATACCTTTAAGACAACCATCCCCTAACAGAGACCCTATTAGAACCTCTTCCTGTTCGGAAGTTAGAACTGGAGGCAGCAATTTTTCCAGGCGTCCTGTCTTACCCAAAGTCGGTATGCCCCACTTCTTACGAAGGCGCCCAACTTGGACTTGGGAAGTTCCGAACATACCGGCAATTTCAGTCTCCGTTTTCAACTGCACCAGATACAGGTCCTTGAGAATTTCGGGGGTCAACTTCATGTGAACTCCTTTTCCTGGTCGGGCTCGGCTGAACTGGCACCGACGGTTTCCTGTTCCGTTATAACTATACTCTATAGCGGGGCAGGGCAACAGAAAAAAGTTCAACATCCGATAACAAATAAGACCGGACCCTTGAGAGGCTCTGGCTTAAAACCTGCCCGCACGGATCGGGATCTAAACAAACATCTACCGGAAAATGCTATGAGGGGATTTTGAAGAACAGGCCCGGATAGCGAGTCCCTATTTCAGACACAAAAAAGCCCGGTGACCGAAGCCACCGGGCTTTCTTGGTTTCACCAGTCGGGGTCAAAAACCCCAACAATAACGCCGACTAGCGGGTTACGGTGAGACGGGTGAGGCCACGGGGGTTGTACGCCCCGATGCCCAGGTTTTCGAAGCAGGAGAACCCAATCGTGCGCGCACGGGGATCGTCCGCACTCAAAACCGTAAGTTCCGTACGCACGGGGATGCGTCCAAACATGTCACTTTCACAAGTGACATACACGGTGCCCACGGGGACAAGGCGGCTGACGATGATCTGAGCGCCCCAGAGGGTCGCCATCAGGCCAGTCTTCAGCAGCGCAGCCTGGGACTCGATGTCCAGGATGTCACGGCCCCACTTACGCAGGTCCGAGTAATCGCGGGCATTCATGAACACACGAGCAACCCGAAGGTCATGAGCCTCGATCAGAGCGAACGCATCCGCGAGGACGGCCGGGCTGATGGGGGCAATGACGGGGATGTCAGGGTTCATCTGGCCAGGAAGGCTATCAAAGCCCGCCACGGCAATGGCGTCCAGAATTGCGAACACGCGCTCATCCTCAGCGGCCTGGATCTGAGCACGGGCCAGATCCTGAGCACGCTCGATGAGATCGAAGCGACGTTCTTTGATCTGCGTCAGAGGAATCTCGGGGAGCGAAGCGATCTCGAACAGCGGGAAGATCACGCGCCGAGGCTTCGTGACCGCCAGGATGTTCTCGCCTTCTTCGCCGACCACGAACGCCGTGACGTCGGGGTCCTTATCGTACAGCGGCAAGGCGCCATCGGGAAGCTGCTCGACCAGGAAAGTCTTGCGGCCGACCGACGTGTAATCACGCCGAGTACGAAGCGGCTGGGTCATGCTGGCAGCCAGCTTGACGCGGCCCTGGGGGCTGGTGATGTAGCGACTGATGATCTCTTGCTTCTGGGCGGTACTTACGTTAGTCATCTTATACCTCCCTAGATGCGCTGATCATAGACGATCTCATTCTGCTCGCTATCCGCGGGCATCTTGAGAACGCCGATTACAGTGGTGGCAGCCGCACCGAACGTCGCCTGGAACGCCAGACCATCAATGTCATAGGCGATCAGGACGCCACCCGTGTGCCCGTTGGCGGGCATCAGGTAGCCGTTCAGCGAAGCGACAAGCTGGGCACCCGTGATGTAGTACAGCGGGTCGCCGACCGTGACGGCACCCGCCGTCGCGATGCACTTGTCCTCGAACAGGGCGTTCGCGTAAGTGCCGCACGCCGAAACGTAGGGACCCTTACCCGAAGCAAGACCCGGCTGGTTTTCCCACGCATAACCGACAGCGTGATTCAGGAAGCAGCCGAGGGGGCGGACGAAGGTCTGATTGATCGTTCCATCGACGGTCATCGGAGCAGGTCCACCAATGAAGTTGGATCCGACGTCGGGACGCGCGAACGCGACCGAGCCGGACAGGACACCAAACACCGAAGTGTCCGCTTGAGCACTCACACCAGCAGCAGTTGCCACGTTGGGGGGGTTAGTCTGCGTGAAAGCGTCGTCGCACAGCTCGCCGACGGAGTTACGGACTCCGACGTGCAGAAGCCTAAGAGACGAACTCGACTCAGTCCACCCTCCGCTTGGCTGTCCATTCAGGGGCATGATTTCCTCCGAACATTGTTCACCAGCGAAGTACGAGGTGGTTTGGGTCTTTCAACCCTCCCCAGTGACCCACCCCAAGCAGGTCATCCTCTCCACTAATACGTCTGTCTTATAGGCATCTAATTGAAGGTATTTATCGAAATCTGATTTGCATCTGTCGATTCTTCGAACTTCGGGGCTTACTAGGCTTCAGCCCCGATTTCGAAAAGTCGTAGGACTACTGGTTGAACACGTCCGAAACGTCCGGAGCGCTTTCCCAGATGTTCTCAAGCGAGCTGGCTTCGGTCGACGCCGTACGGACGCTACCGAGCTTCTTGGCACCAGTGCTGACCTTCTTCGGAACGGGCTTCGGGGCAACCTTACGGGAAGCCGTCTTGGCACGGGCCGTCTTCTCGACAGGAACTTCCTCGGTCTCGTCAGAAGCGTACAGGGAAGCCAGATCGGCTTCGTCTTCCGGGGTGAACTCGACGTCATCGGCCAGCATGCCCATGGGGTCGCCGTCAAGGACAATCGGCTCTTCCAGTTCGGGGACCATATCGGCGTCGTCGATGAAGATGTCATCGATCCCGTCGAGGTCTTCGCCGGTACCGTCACAAGCGTCGCAGGCTTCTTTGCCTTCGGCTTCCTCGGGCTCCTCAGCCTCAGTCTCCTCGGGCTTCTCTTCGGTCTCTTCCTCAGCCAGCATCTCAGCGAGCATGGCCTTCTCTTCGTCGTCGAGATCCTCGTCGCCGTCGTCTTCCTCAGCGGTCATCTCGGCCAGCATGGCCTTCTCTTCGTCGTCGAGATCCTCGTTGCCATCATCGGCTTCCTTACCCTTGTCGGTATAGAAAGCGTCGGGCTCGTTCTGACCGGCAGTCTTGTCCTCGGTCTCTTCCTCGGTTTCGGGCTCGTCGTCGGCGGCCTTACGGGTAGCCTTCTTCAAAAGAGCCTCAACCTTGGCGAGACGCTTCTTCAGGGAGGCAACCTCGGGGTCGTCCTCTTCCTCAGGCTCATCCTCTTCGGCCAGCTTGCGAAGCTGAGCTTCCGCCTTGGCGAGACGCCGCTTCAGCGAAGCGGTCTTGTCCGTCTCGGGCTCAGGCTCTTCCTCGACGTCGTCGGCCTCGTCGTCCTTCTCCTCTTCCTCGGCGAGCATGGCGGCGAGCATGGCCTCTTCGTCGTCGTCCGCTTCCTCGTCCTCAGGGACATCCTCGCTCAGGCGATTCAGGGAAGCCTCAACCTTGGCGTCGTCGAGATCCATGAACGCGAGAGCCTGATCCTCAACGTCGCCTTCGTCGGCGTCTTCGCCGAGGAAAGCAGTCGCCATCTTCACGCACTTGGCGGCCTTCACCTCAGCACGCTTCTGCATGACAGCAGCCTGCTTCGGAGTAAGGCGAGCCTTCTTGGCGGCCGGATGAGTAATGCCCTCATCGGGGGTCGCAGGGTGACCGCTCTGCGTGTAGGGGCCGGGCTTGGGATCTTCGTTCCAAGACGAGGTGTCCCCGTTCTCGTAATCGTGCTCGTTCGGATCGGGCTGCTCAGCAGGGTGACCGCCGGACTCAAACGGGACCGCCGGGGCGGCCGAAGCCTTCTTGACCCAGGTACTACGCTGTCGTTTCATTGCTCGTTCCTCCTTCTACCGTGATTGCTGTTTCGCTGCCGTTTTATTGGAGAACTGCTCCAGCAGTTTCCCCAAACGCACTAAAGTCTTGGCCTCCCCGGCTTCGACCTTTCTGCCTAAAGCACGTTCGCACGAGGCGACATAACCCTTCAGCGTGGTATTCCTACCGCTGAATTTCAAAGCCGCACGATACAGAGGCACGGGGATGGAAATCCCGAACGCAGTATTCAATGCAGCCACACGATCCATGAGATCCGCATCCGAAGAAGCGGTACGGAGCATGGCGGAGAGAGTGTTGTTGTAGAACTGAGCCGCCGTCTTCTTGACAGCCTGCTTGATGATGTTGTTGTTCGGGGCCGTCTCAGACTGAGCAGAAGGCACAGACTTACCGTCCGGACCTAGCTGGTCGGACAGCTTCTTCTCGACGTTCTGGAGAATCTTCTGGACCATCTTGTCTTCGAGATCGGACCAGGGAGACGCGGCTCCTTCGGACTCTGCAGGGGCTCCTTCGGATTCAGCCGGAGCCTCTTCGGTCCCTTCATCCATCCCGTCGTCGAAAGCACTGAGGTACATGCTGGCGGCCTTCTTACGGCCATTCGTAGTCCACTGCGGGGGCAGGGAGGAGAGAACCTCCATAGCCTTCTTACGGGTAGAGGGCGACACTTCCCTGGCCTCGATGATGTTACGGAGCACAGCGCCAAGGAATGCGGGCTTACCAACCCAAGAGGCTTCGATGAAATAGACGCCTCCGGTCGGATCGATTGAAGAATGCCCACATAACTCTGCAACAATACCTTTCTTCCCATCGGGGTAATAGAAGGTGTTGCCCTTCTCGTATTTAATGTGGCTGCAGAGGTCAGTATCGTCGACAGCGACGTGCCCGCACTTGGTGCAGATAGTAAAATCGGTCGTGCAGTTGTGAACAGCGACTCCCTCCACAACATAGGAGTTGTCCTCCGCCACTTCCATGTTATGGACAGGACCTTCGTAGGTACCAGACTCAATAGAAAGAACAACAGAAGCGGTCTGATCCCCCACAGGAACACACAGGAGATCTCCTGCCTGAAGTTCGTCGGCCCGAATCCACTCCCACTCGTCACGAAGCACGTAGAAGGGGTGATTGTCCGTTGCAGTGATCACAGCCGAAACCCCGGCTACCTGAATACGCCGGATGTTCCACACGCCCTCACGAACCTGCTTGTTCAGCACTTCGCGAGCACGGCCCTTATGCGTCAGAACCTTGTCTCCAGCCTGCACGTTTTCGATTGCTACACGACTACCGTCAGCCAGAGACACCTGAGTCCCGGGGAGGAAACAACCCATTGAGAGGGTGCCCATCTTACCCGACTTGATATCCCGAATGAGGTCCGTGTGCTTCCTGTCCGTAGCAATCAGGATATCCACGTAAATCGAATTCCCAACGTCACGGGCTACGGCATCGATGATGCGGCCCTTGGAAAGTTCCGTGATTTGTATGTGCTCACAATTATGTACCGCAATACCATAATCGACTACATAGGAATGATCTTCCTCAACCTCTATATTATGCACTTTACCTTTATAGGGGATAGACTCATTAGAATCTACCCTATGAACCCTGCAACCACCCCACCAAGCAAACTCCTGACGTTTGTGCACATCTTCAACAACGTGTAGAGGAACCCCCCACCGAATATTCCGGCAAGTAACTTCAGGAGTGGAGTCTTTAGATACCAAAACAGTCCACACGTGGTGCCGAGGAATCACGTTGAAAACGCGAGGCTCACCCCCAATAACCATTGTCACTTGACTACAAACCTCGCCAATTTTTTGGCGCGTAAAAACAACAGAAGATTTTATCCCACACAACTCAGCAACTCTGTGCATTTGCTGTGCAAGCTCATGAGACACGGAAACTCCACGAAGACGTAAGGTTCCTTTGTGATGATCCCCGTCTCCAGCCATCCACGCGGCAAACATTCTCAAAAGAGATTCTCTGTCCCAAGAGAAAACGTCCGGATGGAGACGCTTTGATTCAGAATAAATGCCGCCGTTTCGAACCATCCACTTACAAATCTCAGAACCGCGCAAATCTACTCTCAAAGCCCCATTTTTAGGATTCTGAATATGAGCCGTAGTTCCCGGGAAACACCCTTCAGCCAGCTTCGCAGCATGCTCTACGAGATTTCGCTCATGTGCCCCGAAAACCAAACACACCCCATAATCCTTATGAGGATCAAGACGGCACCCTTCTGCAAGGTAATAACCAAGAAGAGTGGCCTTCTCAGGTTCGGATATCTGCCCTAACTTTTGCTCTGGGCCGAGAATGAAATCCCCGGCTTTGAAATGCTCAGCAGCTACCCAATCTTTGTCTGCCTTCACGTCAGTATCCGGCAAATCAGGGGCGTCTTCTCTAACAGCCCACACTCGACTGCACCACCGCCCCTTCTGTAAAGACGGATACTCTGAAACAAGCAAAGGACGGGAAAAAAACTGGTCTGTGTGCCGCTTTAGAACTCTCTGAATGATGACAGAAGAATAAGTTCTCTTATGGCCCATCGCTTCTGCAATGTCCCCGGCTAGCATAGCGCTTTTAGCCAGGAGAGTTTTGATCTCGCGGACTGCCGGAAACGCCTTACCAAAATGACCCTCTCCATCCCGAAGGGAGTCTACTATCTGATCTCTTCGATAGCGAACCTGACTAGAAAGCTTAGCTCCAGAGTAAGAGGTCAACTGAGAAGCTGTGACAGAAATGGCTCTGAACGGATGATTTCCCGTAACGAGAAGAGGATCCTTGAATCGGTCTACGTAGAGAGCCTGAATCGGGCCTTCGAAATCCCTAACAAAAGTCTGAGTGACCTTATGAGCCTCACCCGTATGCGTGATCACTTCGTCCCCTGCCACTACCTTCTCGATAGGACGGTAAGTTCCGTCAGCCATCAGAACTTCAGTGCCAGGAGCAAAACAGAAATTCTGGCCACCCCTGAACGTCTGGTAGGACTTCAGAATGACACCACGGGCCCATGCATCCTTGTTCGCGTTGATCTGCTCCAAAGTGTCTTCAGTGATCCTGTAGTCACCGTAGATACGATTGACAGTAAAGCCGTTCTCCTTGATCTTACCGATCTTGGCCCCAGGAACAGGCTCCACGTCGACGCTCGAAACGATGGTGCAGTGAGTCAGCAGGTAGTCATCGGGATTGAAAGGCTTCCCGAGAATACCGCTGGCCTGCTCCAAAAGGTCGGGGGACACGTCAGCTTTCTTAGCCGCGGTACGCACTTTTTTCCACCCCGCCTGACCACCAAGGTCCGGCGTGATGATTCGTGCATTTGCGAACTTCAGGAAAGCCATCTATTCAGCCCCCTCGATTTCCACAGTCACGTTCACCACGGGCTTCTCGTGACAGATATCGTCTCGACGGATAAGGAACATGCACTCGGGGCAACCCATGAGACGCAGGCTCTTACCGTTCTCCCGCATGAACACGGCGGGACGCAGCGGGACGTCACGATGCTTCGGGCAGAAGTAATTGCCCTCACCCAGTTCCCTCTTGGTCGCACGGTACTTCCGATCCCTGTCACCCCAGTAGAGAGCGTTCTTCGTGATGGAAGCCATTACGAAAGCCTCGGCAACCCGCTTGGCGGTCTTCTGCCGCTGGGCCGCAGTCTTGGGAGTCGGACCGCCAGGAACGGAAACCTTTGCCGGACCGCCAGGAATAGAATCGTGCTGAGGGGCGGCCAGCGGAGCGTCTTCGATGATATTGAGGTCCTCAACAGGGAAACGCTGCGAGCCCCAAGCGAACTCCACGTCCACCATACCGATAGCGGGGAAAACGGCTTTCACCTCTCCCGTATGGGAATAGACGTCCACGCCGATCGGCGCCACCCTGGTACCAACCGCAAACTCGGAGGCCCGAGCTTGGTAGTCGGTGATCAGTTGTGCTCTCTTCTTGTTCTTAGTTTCCCTCATAAGGGAACCTCCCAAAAGAAAGAGACTAGGCGTCCAGCCGATAACCGTGACCGCTACCCTGAGCAGCCTGCTTCGACTTGAGTTCGGCGGCCGTCTTGGCCTTAGCCTCAGCAGCGGCCTTCTCAGCAGCCATGTGCTGCTTCAGATAGGCACCGACCTTGACGTTCTCGGCATTGGCGAGGCGAAGGAACGCCTCAGCGGCGGTCTTCAGCTCGGCCTGCTTGCCAGGAGTCGGAGCCCGCGGAGTGAGAATCGGAGTGGTGCCCAAAGCGCCCGCTTCCTGACGGTCGGCCAGCTCACGATTCTCCTGCTGGGTAAACTCACCCTGCATGAACGGCTCATCCGCTTCGACCGTCTCGATCGGACCGGACTGCTCTTCGCCGATATTGCTGGGGTCGAACGACGCCAGGATAGCGTCCTTCTTCTCTTCGTCCTGCGGGTCGAGACCGGCAACACGCTCGATATGGTCCGCGACACGATCCAGCCGCTCGACCATATTGGCGGCAACCTTCTGGGAAATCCCGAGGGTCGCGTGGTCCGCCTCCAAGAGAGCCGCAAGCTTGTTGATGTCACGAGTCACGAGGAGCGCCCCCTTCTGCGTCAGCTTTCCCATTCGAAATCTCCTTCTTGAAGTCATGGTTAGAACGTGCTCGTGGCTCAAAACCACAAAGCCCTTCACTACTACGGAGACTTTATAGAGAAGATATTGAAAGAATTTTGTTCTAGGCGGCGGGTTTGATCAGGCCGGGCTCTGTATCCATGTCCAAAACGGTGGGATCGTGGTCCTTAATTGCCTTATCTATCAAGGCTTTGGCAGGATTCGTGTCAGACATAGGACCGAACTCTTTTTCTGCATGTTTCAGAAGAACTGCTGCATGACGAAGTTTTGTCTCGCCTGCGAGTTCGTTGCACTCATCGAAGAACTTACCGGTCTTGGTGCAGGTAAGCCACTGATCCCGAGAATGCGTGTACGCAGGGTCTTGCATGGCCGCGTTGACAACCTTAGCGACGGCTTCTCTCCTCTGCTCTTGAGACTGAGGCGCCTTCTTTTTGCTTTGGCTTTCTTGGCCCCCTTCTTCCTGGCCCCTGAGGTGGGTAACTACTAGGGCATGCCCTAGAGTCATGTTGGTAAGGGCTGCATCCTGCATGAACTCGCGAGCCATGCCCCGCTGTTCCTCTGAAAGCATCGGGTCGGTCATGGTCGAGATAAGTTCCTTCATCGGACCGTCGTGTCCTCCGGCGAACTTGACGAACTCGGCTTCGCTCATATTTGCCATCGCGTCGTGAATGTACTTCCGACTGTCGGCAGAGGTGAAGTCCTCGACTGTATTCAGAAGAGTGTCTGCATGACCGTTCCTATGAAGGACTTTGGCGAGTTGGATGAAAGACTCCGAAGGTTCGGGCCTCCCTGAGACGTCCTCGTTCTTCAGAATCTGTGCTAGACACACACCGTCAATCGCCCTCTGTACCTGCTTGTGCTCCGGAGAGTCTTTGTCGTAACGGGCGGCTTCGCTGTTGAGTTCCGACAGCATAGCGGTTCGGCCCTCTGTGTTCAGGGCATGGGCGGCCTCGAAAGTCTGGTTGGACAGAGCATGCATGTCTTCGCTGGACCGTGGGCCAGGAACGATCCCCTTCAGGATTTTCCCGATAGACTCTTGCTGCTTCACCTGACTGTCCCACGCTTTCTGCTTAACCTCTTTGTCTCTTTGTTTCTGGCGTTTACGGTTCTCTTTCTGAGCCTCTGTAGGCTCGCCGCCTTCCTTGGCGCTGAGTTCGTCGATGAAACGTTTAACCTGCCCCAAGGTCTTGAATGCAGAGTCAGGCAACCCCAACTCGAAAGCATACTCACTTTCGTTAAACGGATCTTCGTCTGTTTTTCCAGCTTCCGCCTGCTCTTCTAGGAACATTCGCCCCTTCAGGACAATATTCTTCTTATCCAAAGCATCCAGTTTCGAAAGGTGTTTTTCGGCCTTAGCGCGAGCCTTTCCGGCTCGGGCAGCATAGGATTTCTCACTCTGGAGAAACTCTGCTACGTCCCCGACCGTCTTGAAAGTCCCCTTGGGAACACCGATCTCGTCGAGAGCCTTTTCTACAGTAGGATCCTCCGTGGAGGTGTCCGTAGACAAAGCAGCCAACGGACCCTCTTTCGGGTCGAAAGCCTTATGGAGACCAGCCACTGCTTTGACAAACTCTTTCTCATTGGGCATCCAGTCAACCCAATCCCCTATCTTACTTTTCTTGGAATGCTCATCGTCCAACGAATCGAGGTCCGGATCCTCATTGGGGTTAGTGGAAGCGGGAGCACCTTTCCCCTTATCTTGCTCGGTCTTGTCAGGGTTACCGGTATCGGGAGCGCCCTTCCCCTTATCTTGTTCCGTCTTAGTGTCTGGGAGGAGCTGTTTCTCAGGCTCTTGTTTCTTCTCAGGCTCTTGTTTCTTCTCAGGCTCTTGTTTCTTCTCAGGCTCCTTCGGCTTTCCTACCAGCTTGGCGTGCGTCTTCTCAGATTGCACAAAATCACGAATGTCACCAACCGTCTTAAACACCCCTTTAGGGACAGCCAAACCTTCAAGAACGACCCTGACCATATCGTTATCTACAGACAGGGAGTCCTCTGCCCCTGACAGTTCACCTTTTGCAGAATCAAACACCTTCTTCAAACTCTTAACCGTCTCTTTGAACCCGGCCTTATCCTTCATCCCTCGAACCCAATCCTCGACAGAGGGTTCTTCCTTGTCAAGATCATCGAGATCCTTGTCGTCTTGATCCTTGTCTAAATCATCGAGGGCCTTGTCCTCCGGCGCTACTTCATCCGGCTCCTTGGTTTCGCTTTCAGGTTTAGGCTTCTCAGATTCTTTCGGAGTTTTAGGGTGCCAGTTACCATCAGCATCCTCCGTCATATGACCATCTAGTTGATTGATGGTTCCCCAGATATTATCCGTACCCAACGCTGTCCGGAAATCTTCCTCTGTGATGGTGTCCTTCTTTAGAAGAGGGCTCAGCTTAGCCCAGGTTTTAGCGCTGAGCGTTCCAGGGGGCTTCATCTCTTCGGATCCGGGCTTCTTATCTTCCTCTTCCTCGTACTCCTTGCCCTTGGCGTAAGCCTGGGCCCGATCCTTACCGTCCTCTTCCGTAAAGACGTGGGCCTTACCGTCTGGATTCTTGGCCGTCCAGCCCTTTTCCGTCTCCCACACGTCTCCGGCCTTGTGCTCCGGCTCTTCCGTCTTCTTAGCCGAACCAGGAGCAGGCGGAGGCGGAGATCCTGGGACGGGTTTCAAAGCCAAAGGGTTCTTGCGTTGTTTCTTCTCCAAACGCTTCTGGCTCTTACCGGTCTGTTTGGGCTTGGTCTTTCCAACTCCGGCTGAGACCCAAGCGGAAGCAATCCTCGCAGGGGAGGCTAGCGCAGGGAGTCCCGTGTACCACTCGAAAGCCACCCTCTTATAGTTCAAAGAGAGGTCCTTGTCCTCTTTGCTGGTATCCAGGTCAGGGTCCGCCGTATCCAACCGCCTCTTACGAAGGTCATAGCGGGGGGGTTTTAATTTAGGGTCCGGCTTGACCAGATCGGAAACAGCCTCATCCTCTTTCTCGGCGGGCGTCTTCGTAGCCTGTTTCAAGAACCTGGAGGCGACTCTCTCTGCTGCGGTCTTCCTATGCCCCAAAACGTCCTCCAGCTCTCGAATGGCCTTAAACTGCTTAGCCATCCCCAGAGCGCGTTTGATAGCCTGGATATTGGGGTAGTGCTGCGAAGACCCTGGCACAGCAGACTCCAAGAGGGTCAGAATCTCGTCCTTTCTCTCGACAAGATTCTTTGAGGCCAGTGCTTCTTGCTCAATCCTCTGGGCTTCCCTCTCCGCTTGTAAGACGAACCACCGGTCTACGTCCCCCAGCACAACCGCGATATCGCTGAGGGTTTTGTCCAGGGTCTTGCTTCGGGCGGAGTCCGCCTTTGCAAACCGAGCGAGGTCCAACAGGATCTCTTTCGTCCCGATCTCCTTAGCCATGAACTTCTTCAAGTAGGCGGGGGAAGTGGCGTTCCCGCGGTTGTTGATGAGGGTGAGGAAGGTATCGTGGTGCTTCACGAGCAACAGAATCTGCTTAACCAGATCGGAGGCTTCCGCCTCGAACGATTGGAGAAGGGCCTTGGCAATCTCCAAAGATACATCAGCGTGTCCCTGGAACCTGTGGTGCCCTTCCACGAACTCGTGGGTCACGGGCTTACCCAGGTCATGGAGCACCGCCACCAGCCGGAACACTTGCTTCTGGATGGCGTCGAGCCCTTCGAGATGCTCTTCCAGGTCCGATAAAACCTCCTTGGTGTGCTGGAGGACAGACTCCCCGTTGTGATAATCATCGTCGCTGTGGACTGCCTCGGCCAGCATTTTGGGGAGATCACGAAGGTTAAACCCGATTGAAGTTTCGAGTGCCTTGGCGTCCTGGGCTCCTTCAATCAACTGGGCCAGGAGAGTTTCCAGGTTGCTGGCAGAGGCGTTCAGTTGGAGCAAAGGAGAAGCGGTAGAAGCCAGGACAGCCCTACCACCTTTGTACTGCATGGCTTTTCGGATTTCTTTGATCGCACGGAGGTATTTACCACGAGCCTTCTCATTGTGCTTGAGGTGATAGAAAAAGACAGACTCAAGAACAGCAGCCCCCGACACCCTATCCTTTACGCCCGTGAATACGTCCAAAGCCTCATCCCACGATTTCTTGGGAATCTTGTTCAAAGAAACCCCTAACTTAAACTCCCGGATCGCACTCCCCAGGTCCGTGAAAAACTCAACATCATCGAGGTTGTGATCTTCGAGAGAGGGATCTCCCCTATGCCCAGGTTGAGAGGTGTTCTGCTGGTACTGTGGTGTCCGAATCTTCCTGGGGGGAAACCCTGCCTCCGCAACCCCTATGGCATCTTGGAGGTAGGACTGAGCAAAATGTCGGCACTCATGCTCAACCATATTCTCCAGACCGCTGATGTCCTGCTGAAGCTTCAAACTATAGGGCAGGAACACCCGAAGAGTTTTTGCATCTTTGTCCCAGGAACCACCCCTGCCATTATTGTAGCCTTTGTAGTTATAACGGACTAGGATGACTTCGATTGTTGTCTGGTCGTTGTACTCCCTAGACCCACCCGATTTCTTTCCAAGTCCTAAGTATTTCCATCCTGCTAGGTACTCGGCCACACGGAAATGGTGCTTGGTCCCCCAACCGGCATATTCGCTAGAGAGGTACTTTTTGAGGAAATCTTGTTCCTGTCGTTCTTTTGCTATCAGATCGTTATGCCCTTTCGAGCGTTTCTCCGGAGGGGTGTTCCTGAACTGGTACTCTAGGGTCTCATCGATATTCTGAATCCGGCTCTCCGCCGTGACGTGGAACGCCCACTTCGTGATCTCTTCCACCAACTTGGGAGGGGCCTCAATGATCCCTCCGACTTTTACCTGTCCGGTCGTGCCCCTGAGGTTCTGCTCACAGTCACGGCAAACCACCGCCCTATCCGTTTTTCCTTCGGGCGGACCCGGGCACTTTGCTTGAATCACTTTGCCGCACTCAGGACAAACGAACCTCTCATCCCCGTCCGGCATTCCGCACTGCGAATGAAGCTCGCCCCGCCGTTCGTACAGACGGAACAGCTTGTCTGTAACGGACGCCATCTTTCCCGTAGTCATGAGCTTCTCGAACTTCTCCAGAGTGCTCCCGAAATCTTTGCCTGACAACTCGGTGATACCGAAATGCCCGAGGGCAAACAGTTCTGCAAAAGCTTCAGAGTGGCCGGACATGCTCTCTGTGAGGCTATACCTAGTCGTGCGCCATGCTTCCCTGTCGAAATCCACACTGGCCCCAACCTTCTTTTCGTACCGGTGCCCCAACTCGTGGATGAGAATGTAGTCGGGAGAGGCGTACTTCCCGGGAGTTCTTTTCAGAACGTTGGGTGTAGCTCGCACGTACAGGGTATCCTCGGCCGTAACGTACTTGCCAGAGGCGGTCCCGCGGAAACTATCCGCCCCAGCCAGGGCGACTTTCAAGTTTCCAACGAGAGCCCTCTTTCTCCAGCCCTGCAGGGAACCAAACAGGACGTCCAGGGCCTTCACGTACTTCTTGAAAGTGGGCGTGGCCAGTCCCTTTGGATTCAGGTACGCGGCATGGATTCCTTGGATCTCGGTCTCGACCGAAAGGTGTCCCTCGGGAGAAAAGAGCCTCAGCAGTTCCGGAACGAAAGGCTTGAACTCGTCCCAGCCCTCACGCAAACGCTTGGTCTTCCCGTCCTGGTGTACAGCAGCCGTAGCCATCCACAGGAACATATCAACGGCCTTCTTGACCGTCTTACCCCCTACTGGAGTCCTCGCCAACCCTGTTTGGAACTTCGACAGGAACCAATCCTTAAAAGCCTGCCCGATTGAAACCATGGCCTGATAGTTGTTACGGACCTTGGGATCGGACAGGGCTGCTTCATAGTCCTTGATTAGAACCTGGACCCTGTTTTCGAGATCATCCGCCAATCCGGCCGTCTTTGAAGCCGTCTTGAGCCCTGGCAACAGAGACTGAAGGAACCCACGAACCTCAAGCAGTACGGAACGAGAACCATAGCCCACAAGGTTCCCGAACGCCTCGCAGAACGCTTCCTCTTGGTTCTTCCCTGCGTAGCCCGAAATGGCATGGGCCGGAACCTGGACGATCGGGTCTTTCCCCGCGTCCAGGTACTCCTTGATGCTCGTAGTGCTGATCAAATCGTACTCTTTGTACCGCGGGTCATAGATAAGGGTCTGTAGCTGAATGTGGAGGATGGGATCCTCCCGCTGAATCCTATCGTCCAACCGGAACAGAGTTTCATCTGGACGTGACTTTGCTAGCACGTCCCGGAGGTCAAGCGCCTTGTAAGACCCCTTGATGAAAGCAGTCCATGCTTCCCGACCTTGGGCTGTCACCAGGGTCTTGAACATGTGGTGCCCCATCTCGTGAGCTAGGGCATGAACAAAATCCATGGGGAGGTCGGAGACAGCCCAAACCCCAATCCGAATGAAAGAGCGTTCGTAACTAGCGGCGGAGTCCTCCCGAGAAGACTCTTCGAAGTTCACGACCAGGGGGAGTTGGTACTTCAGCAGCCAAGGATAGACCGCCTGAGCCCGTTTCCGGTACAGGGCAAGACCCGCCTTCAGGCGTGCAAGATTATCTCTGTGCCATTCTTCATCGTCCTCGTATCCTACGAGTTGGGTTGCAAACCCCTCCAACCGGACGTTCTCTTTCTCTCTCCTCCGTAGGACTACGGGCTTCCCGCCACCTCCGCCGAAATCATCCCGTACAGCCCACTCCGCCAACTCGGCGAGATACTTCCAAGCGGTCGAGGACTTGGCGCGGATTCGGTTCTCCCAGGTTGGCAGTTCCTTCAGAAAATCGGCGTACTGATACTGCTCATCCGACTTGTGCATGGATTTATCCCTTCACACGTTTCGGTTCCTGCTTCTTCCCGACGCTCCGAGGCTCTTTCGGTCCACAGGCTTTTACCGGAGGTAGATCGCCTCCGGAAGCTCCCCTCAAGCCGAGGGTACTTAGATTACGCAAATTCAAAGCCGCATTGAGATCCCGGTCGATCTCAGCACCACAAGCTTCACAACAATACGTCCGATCCTTTAGAGTCAGATCCTCTTTTTTGTGTCCACACTTTGAACACAACTTAGAAGAAGGATAGAACCGGTCCGCCAGAATTAGGGTGTTCCCGTAGAGGCCGGACTTGTACTCAACCTGCCTCCTGAACTCTCCAAACCCAATATCCATGATCGCCCGAGCTAGCTTATGATTCTTGATCATCCCCGCTACGTTCAGATCCTCAAGAACTATCGTTTGGTTCTCACGACAGATCTTGGTCGTCACTTTGTGTAGAAAGTCCTTCCGGATGTTCGCGATCTTGGCGTGGAGCCGAGCCAGCCGCATCGTGAGTTTGTGCCTGTTCTTGGAGCCCTTCTGCTTACGGGCGTGTTGTCGCTGCAAACGTTTAAGCTTCTCCAAGTTCTTCTTCAGAGGCTTAGGGCCGTCGAATACCTCATTGTCGGAGGTGACCACTGCATGCTTGATTCCCAGGTCTACCCCGACTGTCCCGTCAGAAATTCGCTCCCACTGACCACTTTGAGCGGGATCTCCTATGTCCACCTGGACAGAAATAAACCACTTGTCAGCGGTTCTCGTGACTCGGGCACTCATAATTTTCCCCGCGAACCGGAGGGGCTCCGTCATCCGAACCCAACCCAAACGTGGAATTCGAACTCTTGACTCATCCAAAGAGATAATGTCATTTGCTACATAGAAAGAATCGTGCTCTCCCTTTTTCTTGAATACAGGATGCTTGGCCTCGCCTTTGAAATACCTAGAGAATGCCACTTGGAGATCGTTAAAAGGCTGTGAATGACAGTCCCTGTGGAGTTCCGAGATCCAAGGGAACTCCTTGGGGTAACGGGAGTTGAAAGATTTCCTCAACTTCATTCCGTCTGGCTTCTCTCCGGCTTCGTAAAGCCGATTCCACTCAGCCAAAGCCCAGTTAGAAACGAATCTGTGCGTACCGCTGGCTTGGACAAAATACCGGACCTGTTTGAAAGTCGGGTCAAGCTGTATGCGGTGTGCCAAGATCATATGAAATTTCCTATCTAAAATCGAAATCAAAATCAAAAGTTACCGTCCCCACCCTAGTCACCGGAAGATGTGGAACCCAATGCAGAAAAGCCCCGAAACTCGGACCTAACTCCTTGAGGTAATGCTCCGCCCATTTACCTGTACCGGAGTCTTTCTCGGTTCGAACCAGATCTTCGAGGAAATCACGGATTTGCTCGAAAAAGAAATCCATGTCCTGGTTCCAGGTACGGAGAGCCTCCTTCAGGGCCATCGCCCCTTCGTAATCCTGAACTCGCTTCAGGTTCTTCATCAACATCAGGAATTCTTTGCGGAACTCGGCGACTACCTGCGGAGTCAAGACAAACTTGCGAGCCTGCAAGTGCCTTTGGGCAATTCGGGTTGTAAGATTCCGGTCGGGCATAAGGCAGTCCCTTAGATAGGCTCCTAACCATAGCGAGGCTATAGGGAACTTAGCGGGTTTGAAAGAAGTGTAGGCAGTTTACTCTGGTTTACCAGAGTATCGTGAGTTTACTAAAGTATCGTGTTCCAATACCCTGTCTATAGGGTACTATAGACAGGGATGGATTTTTTGTCAACCGGTTTTCCGAAGGAACTGAAGGAGTCCAGGACCCGATGGCTCGATCCAAGAAAGACAAATACTCCCTGATCCGGTCCTCTAAACTGTCCCTCAAATTCACCAACCCAGGAAAACGAGATCTCATCGATCTCTTTACTGAAGAGTACTGGCGAGTAACCGCTCTGTTCGTCGACCCTCTCTGGACTCTCGGAGAGGACGCTGAGATCCAGAGGTTGTTTTCGAAAAACTTTACAGATCAAGTCTCGACCCAGACTTGGCTCTCGGCTCGTGCTGTCCAAGCCGCAGCTAAACAGGCTTCTGGGATCGTGAGAGGAACTCGTGAAAAGCAGAAAAGGCGTGAGTTCGTCTATGCTAAACTTTTAGCTGAGGGTAAGACCAAACAAGCCCAGAAGCTCAAGAAGGTCATAGATAAGACCAAAATGTCCAAGCCGGATCTCAAGAACATGAATCCCCAACTGGACTCAAGATTCGTCAAGATCGACTGGGAGTCCGAGACCTCGTTCGATGCTTATGTAAATCTAACCTGTTTAGGTACTCCTCCTGGTTGGGACCACTCCCTAAAGATCGTGTTCCCGATCAAACTAACTAAGCACTTTAACGAGATGAAGTCCAGAGGTGAGATCAGACCTGGGCTTAGACTAAACTCAAACTCTGTAACGTGTGTATTTTCTATTCCCAAACCCGAACCCGTATCTCAGGGAACAACAGTTGGGGTGGATATAGGTTATAAGAAAGTGTTCTCTTCGAGCGACGGGGTTCAGTCCCAGGAAGACGTGCATGGTTGGACCCTGCCCAAGATCATCGCTGAGATGAACCATAAGAAGAAGGGGTCTAAAGCTTTCGCGAGGGCTCAAGCCCACAGGACCAACTACATCAACTGGTCGTTGAACCAGCTAAACCTACGGGGAGTAAAAACACTTAAGATCGAGGCGATCAAGAATCTTAGATTAGGCGTGAGAACGTCCAAGTCCATGAGGAGTTGGACATATACGGAGATCTTTGGTAAGCTGGGTAGACTTTGTGAAGACACTGGTGTCCAGATCATTAAAGTCCCCCCAGCTTTTACGAGCCAGAGATGTTCGTGTTGTGGATGGGTCCAGAAGGCTAATAGAAAAGGAGAGATGTTCAAGTGCAAGAAATGCGGCTTCGCCGCAAATGCTGACTTGAACGCCTCCCGGAATATTAGCCTGAACCTAACCCCTCTGGGGGAAGGCTGGCGATCTTTGGACAATAGACGTGGATTTTATTGGGCGGAGATCGGTCAGGAGCATGTAGTCCCTGATACCCAAGAAATGTGTAGCTTGGATAAAAGTCTATGCTACCCGTAACTACTTCCAACCTCGCCGGACAGACATGATCCAAGCTTTCGTGAGCGTCGCTGCGGTTTTGTCCGCAGAGGCCGTCATGTACTCCTTCTTCCGGTTCTCTTCCCATTCCTTGAATTCCGCCTGCAACTCCTGGACAGAAACTTTCTCAGGGTGCCCGCTCTCGTCCACCCTATACCACGTCTTCACCTTGGAGGGACGAACGTGGACTACAGAGCAACCCAACTCACCACGACAGCTATCAACGTGCATGTTAGATTGAAAAGCATTATCGAGAGCAAACCCGTCAAAAATAGGATCGATGTTGGGAGCCAGATGGCTGAAAGTCTTGCCATTCCCGTCAATCTCTGCAATGTAGAGTTGCCCCTTTAATCTACCCCGAGATTTCCAACCAGTCCCGAAGTCCAAAGCATCCTGCAAACTACCGCTCCAGGACGCCCCGAAAGTTCTCTCAGCAGGAATCGCAAAGGTACCACCTTTGATATCGGAGTTAAAGCGGTACATCAAACCGAGGAACTCATCGAAGTCGAAAATCCGATATAGGGAGACCGACGCTAGGAACTTGCCCACGATCAGAGTGTCTTTGAATCCGGGAAACTTTTTCCGGTACTTCACTGTTTCGGCTGGGAGGACGAGAATGGGGACCGTGCCAGAAGCGGTCTTCAGGTGCTTGGGAATCTTGGCGTCAGGGAGTCTCTGCACCATAGAACGGTCCCAGACAATGTAGGACAGAGAACCACGGTCCTCAAGCCGATTGGCGTAGACCACGGAATCGTAACCTGCGGATTCAATCAAATCCCGAAGGTGTTCCCATGCAGCAGACCCATTCAACTGACGGCTATTGGGAAGCTCTTCCAAGGGCATGACCCCAACCTTGATGAGAGCGTGCTCGACATCCGGCAGACTGTCCCAAGCCCCGACGTCATCCAGAAGCAGGGGGTTCGAAGAAAGGATCTTGTACCTTCGGACCTCAACCGGATGCGGCCCCTGCACGTTTTTCAGCCCCCGCAAACGCCGGGTGGCCGCACGGTAACTACCGAAATGTGTCCCTAGACCGCTCTTGTCCGGGTCCAGATCCCCAAAACCTCCAGAGGTGCCGTGGTATAAGACCAACGAAGCCTGTAGGTCTCTACTTCCCACTCAGACCCCCTTCACAGTATCGGGAGGCAACTCGTTGAACCAAGGACCCCGTACGAACATTCAGGATACGAACCTTGCTCGGGTCGAAAACTGCAACCTCGGGTACTCCGCCCACCAGCCTGGACCCGTGGAATATCACCGCATCGTAACCCCGACTGTGGGCCTTCTTAGCCTCACTCTCCTTGGCTGTCACCAACACCTTGTCTACCTTCACAGATACTGCGTAGACCTTGGGACGGTACTTTTTGTCGTCCAGGCCCACCTCTGCCAACAGGTCGTACAGCCACTCAGGGGCTCCTGTAGAGGTACTGAAGATATTAACAAAACCGGTCTGGTCGGCCAACGGATGAACCTTGCTGCCCTCGACGTACTGCGCAATGTCACTGATGCTGTTCGGATCGACCCCCGCCTCTAGCTCGTCGCTGGCGAAGGACTGTGCCCAAGTGCGCCCGCTAGGCAACTTTATATCCCAAGCAGCATCCCCGTGCTTGACCAGAGCTTCCAAGAAATCCCCCGCAACGGGATTCTTCCTCTTGAGTTCCTGCACAATCGACGACGGTAATCCAATGTTTCTATTGGCCTCGGCGTAATCCCAAGCAACACTCTGAGAAGGAGTCAGGAAAATGCCAGCCCCGTAGAAATCATTCACCAACTCCGTACGGGACTTGGACAAGTCGAACTTCTTGAACTGCCGTGTGGTCCCGTGGTACAGAGTGGTCGGTTCTCCCCGAAGCAACCCGCCCAACCCCTCCAGTTCGGGATCGAAACGAGCGGTTTTAGTCCACCCGCTGTCCACTAAATACTCGAACATTTCCACCCTACTTGCAGGAATCGGGGCTACGTAAGCCACAGAACCCAAGGTCTGGAGGCTCACTTCAGGGTTGGCCGAATGGCTATCCTCGTCGGCAACCACGAACTCCGCATCCAGCCCCCTTATCTGCAAAACTATAGGCTTACTCTTTGTGACGCGAGCCGCGTCTCTGGCGGCCATTCTAGCAGTGCCAATCTGGGTCGTGAGGTACACAGCGTCTTTATGCCCTTCCCCTGCCTGCGATAGCGTCCCATACGAAGGCCCCATCCCGCTCAGATTGCGAGGGAGGAGCCCTTGCTTTTGGATCTTCTCCCAAGCCGCCATGCTGGTGCCGTGGTATAGCTTGAGGGACTCCCAATTGAACTTGGGAGAAACGGAGCCGCTTCCTACCAAGTCCCGTACTTCAATCCAAGGCCCGTCGAACTGGACCCACCAATCTGTCATTTCGGGATACTCTCGAACCATCTCCCTGAGAGCCTTCAAGAATCCAGGGTGATGCTCAGTAGCCCCCTCTACAGACAGGTTGCGCCACTCGTTCTTCGAAGAGAAGCTCGGGATAGCCTGCCACGCTCCGTCTTCCAACCCTCCCCAGCGAGCACTATCTCCCAACTCCCAGGCCCCGGTCTTGTCCCCGTAGATGAAGAATCCGTAACGACGCCCTTTCATGGGGAGACTCTTGGAAGCCTCCAGGAATCGGCTGGCTACTCTCGAAGCCAATCCCCCACACTGAGCAGTACGGGAGACTTTTACCCTAAGCGTCTGCAGAACCCGAGCCACGTCCTCGGGAGGATCTTTATACGCGGACATCCTGACGGTCTGCGTCTTGACAACCTCAGAGGTTTTAACAGCCCCCTTCCAATCCGTTGTCACGATAACAAGTTGAGGTGCCATCCCCGTATTTTCTTCGTCGAGGTAATAGAACCCCTGGACGTTGGGGCTAATTGCCACCCATCCGTCCCGACCTCGAAGCTGCACATAGTCCCCAGGGGAGAGGGGCTTGCCTCTCTTGTCCTCCGCAGGAGCAAAGGACAGGGGGGCTCCGGCAACCCTCACTGAACAACCTTCCCCAAACGGAATCCGGTACAAATATGGCAGGCCCCAAATCTCAACCGCGTCGAAAGACCAGCCCGCAACTGGCACTGAGCCTTTGTACTCCTCCTGGAGGCTCTCACAATACCGGAGAGTCGTGTGGGGACGGTATACAAGAGGAAAACTGTCCTCTACCTTGAAACCCGCGTCCTGTAGAGCATCCCGCAGCTTCCAGCGGAGTCCGGCCAGATCCTTGTCGAACTGCCAAGGTACGACAGCTACCCGACGCCCCATGGCCGGATGGACAAAGTATTCCACGGGCAGGGAATGGGCTCTCACAGGACCCCTGGCGAAAGAGCGGAACACGTTGCGAGCGACACTCAGCAGTTTTGGCTCCTCCTCGGGAGTTACGTCACCAACGTATAAAAAGGTAACGTGGCTCGGGCTTTTATCCTGGTCTCCGAGAGAGGGGAACTTGGCGGCTTCATCTAACGGGAGCGGGATGAAGAAACCGACCCCTTTGCCTTTGCCGGTCTTGATGCCGTCAGCCGCACTTGCTTGAGTCTTACGGTACCGGATTCGTCGGATGCTGGCGATAGCTTGGGGGTTCAGGACAATTGTCTCAGACCCCCAATTGATAGCATCGGCCACCTTCTCGTCCCGTACCCACATTGTGATATCTTTTTTCCAACCAATGGAGTCGAAAGAAGTGCCTCCCGGGGTGTACTCCCCCTCTACGATTTTCTTGGCCTTTTCTATATCCCCCCGATGCTTCACAATCCGTCCGGTCATGAAAACAGCGAATTCCTCCTGGTAAGAGGGAGACTTCGTGGGGGTCATTCCAGAGAAGACTCCAGGCTCCATGGCGCACAGGATCTTGGCCGAGGGCTTCAGGGCCACTTCCAAGACCGTCCCCCCATAGGATCGAGCATGTTGCGGACTGTCTGCGAGGTAAAAGCCGTTCCCGAAGAAACCCGAATCCCGAGACTGCAACCGGCTCCAATCAAAGGTCTGGGCTTCCAGGAGCCCTTCGGGATCCTTGGTTCCATGATAGAGAGGGCCGAGGTGGCAGAAAGCTGCTGTACGTATCCCTCCTATGACCCTCTTGTGGGCGCTACTCTGCAAAAGAATCCTCCCTCAACCACCTAGAGGCGATTCTTTGAACCCGAGCCTTCACTTTCTTGCCCCTGTTCTTGTCATCATGCACCCACCGCCAGAACTGCCCAATGGGCATTTCGGTATACTCACCTTCTACATAGAACCCAGGCTTGCTGTACTGTTTCTTGTACGCCCCGATCGCTTCCTCAGTAGAGTCGAACCCCAGCATGACCTTGTCCTCGTCGTACTTTCCCGTGTCTGGGTCATGCTGGTGAATAACCACGACAAGAGAGGAATCGTGGTTGGGGCCTACGTATGCATCCAAGGCGTCAGGAGCGTCGACCCCTTCTGTCCCTCTGATCTCACCGTACGGCCAGAACATTTCGACAGCCCACGGGGTTCCATCTTCTGACACCCCGCTCCGCACCGATCCCTTGTCGTTCTCTACGTCGATCTCCAACCCCTGGAAATCAATGAACCCTTCGAAGGGCCATTTTTTCCGCTTCTTCTTGGGAGGGAGAACCTCCACAGGGAACGTGTTCCTGGGAACCTCGACGACACCCTTGAGGTTGGAGTCGACGACCTCTTCTGCCGCTGCTGTGCACAAGTATCTCGATGCAACTTTGCTTACCAGCTTTACCCCACAATCGGGGCAGAAGTTCGAACCAGCGGGGAAATCCTTGTCGCACTTCGGGCACATCTTCGGTTCTTCCTTCCCGAACTCCAAAAGCAACCACCGGGGCTGATTCTCGGTAGTGATCCTGCTGAAATACCGGAGGTTCCCCTGAGACCACTTCCAGTCATGAATCTGGTCTTCGGGGAACGCATTCACTTCAAAGATCGGAGTGAACGGCAATCGAGGGTGCTTATCCCGCAGGATCGTCCACACTCGGTCGGGTTTCTTGGGGCAGGGGGTGATTGAGGGGGAACCGGTCACATGTAAAAGAGCCTGCCGAACCGAACTTTGCTTATCCATCCCCACACCGCCTTGCAGATACCTCGATGCGACTCTACTCTCCATCGTTGCTCCCCCGCCGCCGTCTTTCAACCCGTACCGTTCCAAGACCTTAGCGGCCCTTTCCCACGTTGCGTGTTTCCGGTCCCACTCCCCAGGATATTCCCGATGCACAGAGGGCAACTGTTCGTGGAAAGCCACCTGACCAAAGGGCGTGTCGACGTACAAAATGTACGGGTACTTCGTAACCCGCTTGTCCACCCCGTAACCGGACATCCAATGGTGTCGTCGAGCCAGCTCAAGTATTCTACGCTTGACCGTATCTTTTGCTCTGCGGGTATCGGAGGTGTACACGTTGTCTTTCGACCACAGCTTGCCGATCTCGCGTACATCTTCTGCAGAGGCCGTTCCGGCCATCAAGCGGCCCAACAGGGCCTCTTGATCGCCTGCGTTGTCCAGAGCCCTCTGGTTTGCCTCTCCACGCTTACGCAGGAACTCTTCGTGTCCCCGTAGGAACACCCCCAACGTAACGTCCGCAGTGGTAGGGTCCTCCGTCCAGTACCGCACGTACATACGCTTCAACTGATCTTCGATCATCTCCCCGTTCGCGGCCACGGTATAGGGCAGATACCAGAAGTTCTTGCGATGGGATTTGGCGAAAGCATCCCATGAACGGGATATGCCACTTCTGCGAAGAGGGGTCTTTGAGGGGGCCCACGCTGCGGTCTTCAAAACCTGCCGCAACTGGTCCCGAACCAACCCTTCCCACTTTGCAGCGTCCTGAGCCAACTCTGGACGGTCAAGCAACAGAGCCCTCGCGGTCAACATGATTTGCCGAACCTGGGGGCCTTTCAGATTGAACTCTTCCATGAGAGCTGGAGTGCTGATAACCTGTCCGGGCTGCTCCAGAATGGTCACGAACTTGCGGCCTTCAGCGGCGTCCATATCGACGGTGATTTCTCGAACCCTCTCCTGCTCCGGCTTGCTGAGGAAAGAGAGCCCGCGTCCTACCGGCATACCAAGATCCATGAGGTCGAACAAGAACGTCAGGTCCGTCTTCTCGGACCAGTTCCCAAGGGCGTTCCGGAACGCCTTGTTCTCCTGGACGATCTCCTTGATGACTTCGAGCAGACCAAGCCTTTGCATTTCGAGCAGGGCTTTTTTTGCAGCAGTTGTATTCATGAGGCTAAGAACTCCCGTAGTAGATTTCGACAGCCCTCGGGATTCTTTTTCAGGTCTAACTCCCACAAAGACAGAAATCCGAAACCTCGATTTTTCAGGTAAGTTGCTTTGGCCTTGTCTCTCCGTACATTTGATTTCTGCGTGGAGTCCAACTGACTGTAAACAGAAGGATTGGCATGCCAGTAGTCGCCTTGCGTTTCGATCACCTTATTACCGACTAGGAAATCCACAATATAGAAACCGACCTGTGTCTGCTCCGTAAATGCCAGAGCCTCTTCTTGCAGCCATATTGCTACCAGTTTCTCAATCCAAGTTCTGTTTTCCTCCGTTCTCATAGCCCAGGTTATCCAGCCTTTACGCATCTTTAACAAATGGTCTGACTTATATTGCTCAGACCTATCCAACCACCGGACACGGGCTTTCTGGCTAAGAGTCTGCTTTGCAGAATCCGGAAGATGTTTACCGCGCATAGAGCTGGGTTTACCAAATGCAGGATTAAGAGGGCCAACCATGCCATGTAGCCTCCCAGAAGCAAAACCCTCCAGCTTGTTCTCTCTTATCTTATTCCGTGTTTCTTCCGAAGGAGATTTCCCTAGATTAATCCCGGGTTTTCCGTACATGCCATTTCTGTCCCCCATAGACATACGACTACAAACTGCTAGAAACTGTTCTTTAGTGTGGTGAAGCCCTAGTTTCCGTACTTTCATCCGGATTGCAGTATAGGTCTTAGCAACAGGTAATTTAACAGCCACCTCCTCGTAAGACAGCCCTTGCTCCTCGTAAAAGACACGTAGCATATTCTCCTCTTCTTCCGTCCAACTAAAACGCTTACCAACACTCAGACTTGAACGAATAGAAGAAATATATCCCGGACTCCTCCGCACTCCCAGTATCGCAACTCGTCCGCGAATAGATGTTTCCGTTCTTAACAACTTCAACGCGAGATCCTCTGCGGAAACGCCACCAGCCCAACCTTCACGCAGGGTGCTGTCTTGTTCTTCAGTCCATCTTTTTTCAGGTGAAGCAGGCATCTATTTTCCCTCTAGTATTTTAATGAGTAAATTGGAAAGAGCACTAGGAGGTATGTTCTTGAGTTTATGCGCATTTCTTCTAGCAGACTCTACTATTTCAGGAGGTATCTTAAAGCCGTATTTCACAGAGAACCTACAAAGCCTCAAAAGCCTACTAGGATCATCGGAAAAAGTCTTGTCCGGATCGGAGGGGCAACGCAACACACCTTCTTTAAGATCCCTTAGTCCACAACCCCCAAGATCCAATATCTCAGCTTTGTCTGGACCATCTGCAAGATCATACAAACGCCAGAGGAGATAATTCATGGTGAACTCTCTTCTTTTTATATCTTCATATATAGTCGCTGGTTCAACCATATGAGGTTTATATCCTTTTCCCGAATCCTTTTCACTATCCCCACCCCCATAACTCTCTTTTCGAGCATTAGCAATCTCAATGACCTCTCCGCGCATAGATTGCCCATCAAGAACCCATTCCCCAACTACCGACAATATCGCAACTCCATAATTATTCGTAACGATCTTGGTTTCTGCTGGTATGTTCTCAGACAATTGCTTTGCAAACCAATCAGAAGCATCTTTTCTGCCTACAGATACCGGATCTATTACAATATCCAAATCTTTGATCGGATACTTGAGTCCTGTTGGATCAAGCGTAAAATTACGCACAGCTCCTCCCACAATATATGTGTCATTTCCCACTCCGAGTCTCCTAGCGACCCCTGAAAGGAACTTCATCAAAGCAACTGATGTAGCGTGATTCATCTTGCCCAGCCCTTTCCTCGCAACCACCGACCCGCAACCCTCACAGCCCCCTGTCCCTTCCCTTCTCCCAGAACAATCTTGTCGAATGCTTCCAGGTTGTGAGCCTTCAGCTTGCCCAGAGCCCTCAGGGACAATGCTTCGCAGAAGTGCTCTTCGGCATCCGTGCGGGCATACAGGGTCGGAAACTTCTCGGCTATTGAATAATTGTACAGCCAATTGAATAGCTGACTAAAAGATATTGTGCCCGCAGGAGCCCCCGTATCTACGGCAACAAGAGAATAAGTCGACTTCTCAATCTTTTCAACCTTGACCTTTTTCCTATCCACATTCATAGGGAGTGCATCCCCGACCTCCGGCATTTTGGCTTCAGCGTCTCCACCCGCACCGATTCCATGTTCCATGAGGTAGTGGTGTGAGTTCCAAGTCCCCATTACCTCACGAGACAACTTCAATTTCCAGTACCGGTGCCCGAACTCGTGCAACAGGTGCTGGGCGCACTCTTCGGGAGGTAAGCCCCTGACCCCAGGTCGGAGGTAAATCATATCCTTGGCGGGCATATACCAAGCGGCCCAGTTCTTTCGGCCCAACTGCCCGACGAGGTACACGTCCCCATACACCACCGACCGGAAATCCGAGATCCCCGTACCCGCAGCATTCCTCATCGCGATATCGAGGGTCTTCAAAGCATCTTCGAGAGCCTTACCGCTTGCTCGAATGACGTTGTGGATTGTCAACCCCCCGTGTTTGAAAACCTCTCCCTCTGTACCCTCGTTCTCAGAAGCCTGGGGCCACTTGTCAGCCAGGAGCAGGACTTCCAACCGCTTCTTGTTCTTCTCGAACCAAGCTGGAATATCCTTGGGACGCCGAGGCTTGGCAAACTCCCTGGAAATCATTTCCACCGACTTGGCATAGGCGGGAGGAACAGACAGCTTGTCGATGATGTAGTCTGCCCAACGCTTCCCGTTTCTCATGAGCGTGTCGTAGTTGATAGCCAGATCCCAACGGTCAGTCGGGTAGAGAATCGACCGATTCAAGTTTGCCAAGGCTTCTTCGAAAACCTTGACGTTGGTCAAGTATAGAATAGCACCCACGGCAGAACTCACGCAGAGGTTCTATTAGAGGAAAGGAATAGACTGGTTATTGCGCGAGAGTGGGGAGAATGGGAACTACTTCTTGGACCAATTCTCCAGAATGCCCTTGGCCCGAGTCAGGCTCTTCTTGTCCCTGTCCCCCCAACGGTTACTCTCGGAGGTTGCTTTCCAGTTCTTCAGATACCCGTTGATGTCGGAAAGAACCTTATCCACGTGCTTCCTTTCCATGGGCTTATCCGAAATGGCATAGGAAATAACGTGCTCCCAAGAACCTGAACTGCCAAACCCACGGAGGGAATTTGCAATAGCCTTGTAGCCTTCACGAGACATGGAGACAGCCTTAGAATCCTCTTTGCCCTCAGTCTTGGCCTCTCCCTTACCCTTGTTCTCGACAACTTTATGGTTCGACCGGTTTGCCCCGGGGTGATCCTTGAGGTACTTCTCAAGAGCCTCTTTTGAGGGGAATTCGGTTGCCGTCTTGCTTCGCAGCAGAGGCATCAGCAGAGGGCGGAGTTCCGGATTCTCATACGCCAACTTCACACACGCGCTCTTCAGGGTCGTCATGGTCATAACCTTTCAAGTTAAGAAACTCACCTACCCAGACAGACCCTATAGGCAAAAAAAAAACTAGCCGCCGAACCGACCGTCGCCTTCTTCCTGTGCCTTCTTGTACACCAGCCCGTCGATCCCCATCTTCTTCGCCATGAGGTCGATCATGTTGGAATTGTCGTTGAGCTTCTGAGCCGCGTCGTTGTAGATGCTACGCAGAAGTTCGTTGAAGGTGGCGTCCTGGAGAGTGAACAGATCCCGCTTCAGCTTCTCGCGGGTCGTCTCGGGATCGATATTCAAGAGTTCCAGGATCACGTCAATATCCAAACTGCCCTTCTGGTAGAGGTTCAGCATGGAGTCGAACGTGTCCGCATTGTCCCGCAGAGCCAGTCGAGTAAAGGACAGTCCAGGAACCAGCGGAATCTCGTCCCCCCACTCGTCCGTGACCACGTAACCCATCCGGCGACACATCGGAGCGTAGAGGTGCTCTTCGACAAACTCTTGCATCAACTCGCGGAAGAGCATGAAACGGGTGTTGATCACCTCCAGGTTGATCCTATCCCCTGAGTAGGAGGACTCACCGGACAACAGCGACTCCGTAACTCCCAGACCGGCATACAACATACGGTCTGCTCGCTCGTACTCACTAGTTAGATCCAGAAGCCGCTGCTCCGCCCCCATCTCCTCCCAGTTGACCTGATAGTTCGTGATGATCGAATAGTCGGGGTCCTGAAGCGCCATATCAACTTGTTCACGCAATTCTTCAACATCAGCCGCATCGCCATCTTCAACCCAAACAATACGCATAGGTGTCATATGACGAGATGCAATCGAAGTATTTGCCTGACGGCATTTGTCCATAAAAACAAGTGTTCTTATACATCTTGATAATACAGAAGTGCCTCTCTCTTCATATTGAGACTTACGACGAGATATATAATGTACGAAAGATCCTGCTTCAGGGTCCGTGTTCAAAGGAATGTTGACCCCTTCTAGCACAGCATTAACCACATCCTCAGGCAGACTTTCCATGATCCGCTGGGAGTCGGGATCCCCCGCCATAGCTTGGTTCACGAGATCCTTGGTCTTACTATCAATAATGAGCTGGATGAGCCTCTCGTCAGTGAAGGGGAAAGACTTCATACTGATCTGCTCGGGCGGCAGAACCCGCATGGCGGTCCATCCCTTGTAATGCGTCCGGAGCCACTCGTAGGCCCGCTCATCCGCGTCTTCGCGCTCATGCTTCTGCTCTACTGGCTCCCCCCCTTCGGGATCAATCGCCAGGACCGTGTTGTATCTCACGTCGTCAGGCATCTCTGGATTGTCGTCCTCTATGAAAACGAAAACCTCACCGAGAAGGTTCAAATCATGGGAGATATCCAGAAGTTGTTTCAGCAAGTGAATCCTACGGTTCCACTTCTTGCAGAACCGCTGGGACTGCTTGGCCAGTTTGTCCGCCCCCTTCAAGAATTCCTTTCCTTCGGGGCTGTTCAAATAGTCCAAATCAAACTCTGGAATCTCAGGCTTACCCAATCGAATCTTCGAGAGCGGAATATCTGTCTGGAGGTCAATAGCCTGACCGACGAAAGGATCGTGCTTGTAGAAGAACCGATAGTAGTTTCGTTCTTCGTCCCTGCTCTGCGGCAATTCCAAAAAGTCAGTCGACAACTCAGGGGAGTAGAAGTTACCTCCCTGCCCCATCGTAGAGTTCCCAATCCCGGGCATGCCGAAAGCGGAAGTACCCAACCGCATCGAGCCAGAGGCAATCTTCCCTGGCTTTCCCGTCCTGACGGCGGGACGGCCCAGGGTTGCCGGACGAGGCTTTACTTTAGAGACTTCAACAGCCCCCTCCAACCCGTTCGACCGCATGGCCCCTGCCACGACCCTCCGGGGGGTCCCTCGATTCCCAACGATAGACACTCGACGTGTACGCGGTTTTTGGACAGCCATAGTTAAGCACTCCTTCGAGCACGTTGAGTCTTTTCGTCACGGGCAACCGCTCGTGCCTCCCGTACCTTCTTTCTCTCCTCCGAACCCATCAAATCCTCATCGGTAAGATCAATCCCCCCGATTCTCCGGATTCCAGACAGGGCATGTAACGCCCTCTCGATATCCCGAATCACGGCAACCGAACGTGTCCTTTGAGCAGAACCAGCCTCTCCCGATGCAGCCCTGGCAACTTGCATTGCCTTCGCCAAGGCACTTTCGGCCTCGGCTACATGGCTTTGCACCTCTCTATCGTTTTCCATGGAAGATAGACGGGCCCGCATCTTACTCATAGTCTCTACTCTACCTTCTTACTCAGAACTCTTCGTCACGTATCCCTTTTTCATAGCGAACCGCACCACCTTCTTCAACAGAGTCACATCGTCGATGCTCCCTTTGAAGAAACCCGTCCAGGACCCACCCAGCCTTCGAAAGACGTTCGAGATGCGAGTCATCTCACTGTCAATTCGCAGAGCCCCGTTCCCGCCTGTCAGCTTCACAACTTTCCAGATCACTCGGTGATCCGCCCTGATAGGACTCTTTGGGGAAAGTGCGCTCATGGTTAGAACCGCCTTCCAAGCCGCCCGCCCCTCGGAATCATTCGCTCAGGAGAACTCCCTGAACGGGTCATCCGGTGACGGCGCATAACGGCTTTGCTCGATGAGGACAACATAGGGTCACGAACGTAGTCCCTGCTGGTAGCCCCGCTGGTCACAGCAATGTGATGGGTCTTACAGGCCGCCTGAGAAGCCAACCAGACCATACGGGTCAAGGCGTCCGACATATCGTCGTGCTTGCCTTCGATATTCGGGGCTCTGACCTCGGTGATATACTTGGTGCGCGTCTCTGCCTGCAACTCCAACAGTTCCTTGATGTACGCACAGTGGATTTCTCCGGAAACAATCGGAGCGTCATAGAGGACCAGCCTCCGGTCGTACATCATATCCTTGAACGACTGGTACACATCTGATCGTTCCTGCGGAGTGAACCTTTGCGAAACCAGCGTCCCGATACCCTTCTTAGTCAGGTACTGCTCCATCACGTCTGCAAGGTGCTTATCAAAAATGCCCTCTTTGATATGGAAACGGCGAGTCCACTCGTAAACCCACTGGGCCACGTCCTCAAACTCCAACCGTTCGTGGTGAACGTACTTGCCCTCTCCAGCTCGAATGTAGTCCATGATATCCAGGACGATCAGGTCGCCTTCATTGTGTCCGATGGCAATAGCGGTACCGTCGTTCACCAACCCGACGTCCAGACCCAAGAAGTGAGGCTGTCTGGGAGCGGCCTTGTACGTCGGTTTCGCATCCGGCTTAATACAGTCCGTCAGGTCTTTCTCGCGTTCAATCCAACCACGAGTACGATCCGAGAAGTCCGCCCCAAACTCCGTGAAGAAGACCTTGGCGTCCTTGGCAAAATGCTTCTTGAACTCACTGGCCGGAACGGTCGGGTTTACCTCCCAGGTGGGGGCTTGAACACAAAGCATGTTCTCGGCGGCCTCTCCGCCCTTGAACCCGATCTCGAAGAGCTTGTAGAACATGCCTTCTCGACCGAGCGGGGAAGAAATCAGAATGGTACGGCCCTCACCAGGACCGAGAGGGGTCGTAGGGTCCTTCGGGTCCTTCGGGAAGAACGTAGCGGTAGACGGCTGCACAGCGTCATACACGGCGGAAGCAGAGGACTGCCCCGAATCCGTAAAGTGGGCTACCTCGTCGAGGATGACCACAAGGTTACCAGCACCACGGAGCCCCTTCGCAACGCAGGACCGGAAGGTCATGCGGAGAGTAGCCTTGGCCGTAGGGTCCTCAGCGTAGGGACCGTACAACTGGATATCCTCGGGCGACTGGAAACGAGCATAGGACAGGGTGTTGTTGGCGGTATACGGTTGGAAGAAATCACACGAACGGAAATAGCCGGAAGCCTCGTTGTAGAGAATTCCTGCTTGGTCTTTGTCCGTAGCGACCGAGATGATCTGAATGTTGTTGGTCTGCGGAAGAGCATAGTAGTGTTGCGGATTGCCCTTCTGGATCAGCTTGTACATCTCGTAGACGGAAATGAGAGCCGAGATCATCGTGTTGTGGTTTGTCATCCCGTTGGCTACGAAAGACTCCCCGTCGGGCACGTTCAGGTCGTAGACAGGATGTTCCCCCTCCTCGATGGTCTCGATGGGGTCGAAGAAATAGTCGAGGCGCTGAAGTTCCTCGAAATGGGCAATGATTCTAAGGTCTGCTCCCAGGGAGCGAGCAACGGGAAGGGCATTCAACAACATAGGATATGTTACTTCTTCAGCGGTGCTGGGCTTGAGAGTGTTGCCTAATACCGCCCGAAGCTTGGACCGGCTCCACTCCTGCTTGTGCCCCGGAATGCCCTGAAGGGCAGGAACAGACTCCAACAGTTTCCGCAACCAGGGTCTTTGGTACGGGATCCCTTCTGCATTGCTCCCTTCTTTCCCTGCCGCCTCAATCGACGCCAGCAGGGGATCCATTTTCTTGTGCGAGTCGAATCCTACGAGTTCAGCAAAAGCAATCCGACTCCGAAGCCCTCTGACGCACAAGATCCAGTAAATCTTGCCCTTGATAGGTTTCGGCTTGATACGGCTGACAATACCCAGATTGAGAAGGAGAGTTTGCACTTCTCGGGCCAGTCGGCCGCTCGCAGTGCTGAATGAAACGACCTTACCGCCAGATTCAACCCCGCCGTCCGTCTCAAACAGACCCCGCAGGAAAGCTTGGACAACAGACTTAGGGGACCTCATGATGGACCAGGGCACCATCTTGGCGTCCCGAGCAATGCCAAGCTCCCAGCCTAGGTTGTGAAGGAACTGCCTCATAGCGACACTGAAAAACTGCACTCTACTGGTTATCGGAGATTCCTTAACCTGCTGCTCTTTGTGACTGCCAAAAAGCTGATCCCACAGGGCACGAGCGTGAATTTTGGTTTCAATATCAGCCACGGTCAATTCTATGCCGGTCTTGTGAACCCAGGTTCCGTCCCCCGCGAGAAGACCCAACAAGAAACCCCAATCCTCGTCCAACAAAGTCGGAAAAGTGAGTTTTTTCAACCCCCCGCTTGTCCAGTAGGGGGTGCAGTCAACGTATTCGGAAGCCCACAGGTCCGTCTTACGGTGAATGCAAACGGTATCCCCGACCTGGATATCCGCAAGGTACTTCCAATCCACTATGCCGTCTTGGGTCAGAACCTTGATACGATGGTTGTCCGTCCCCCCAAGTCTGTAACCGCAGCGAGTGGTCAAAGTACGGGTGGGCTTCACACCCCCGTTGTAGAAAAACTTCGAAATCGCCTTTCTATCTGCTTCCTGGGCAACCTCGATTTCGAGAGGCTGAAACTCCGGTCCGTTAGGATCGCCTAGAGCATCTATTCTTGTTACACCTTTATTAGTTAATATTAAACTATCACCCAAATTGCACTTGCCCGAGCGACGTCCGACCGAGAGTATCATCTCTCTACGTTCATGATCTACTTCTCTAATATTACATCTACCCGCATCAAATAGAAATTTAAGATAGTCAGCCTCAGTCATCATGCGCGAATCTTCGCGGCGCCAATCCGTGAGATTGACAATCTTGTTCCGGTCATCCAGGGGGATCCCGTAGTGGGCTTTGAGGATCACCCGTTGGACAGGATACAGTCTGGCCTTCAACCCCCAGGGAGACTCGACGAAGTCGATGATGTTGGCAATCTTGCCGCTACCCTTCCCCGTGGAAGCCTTGCGCCCAATGTCGAGGGCTATGTCACCTAAACCAGCCATTATACAAGAGTCTCCTTGTACTCCAAGAACCTAGCCCCGAACTCTATTTCAAAAATAAGAGGATCTTTGTCATAGTGCTTAGAATACTCTTTGGCAGGGATAGTGGGGTTCATTTCCCACGTCGGAATCTGGAAACACGTACTGGTCCCCATTCTGAAATCTATCTCATATATCTGCTGGAATAGTGTTTTGCGTTTATCGTAAAAGGGCCTTCCAGGAGAGGAGATAGTGACAACTCTGGACTCCAGAGGCCCGCTAGGCTTGCCCTCTTTTTTCGGAAAAAACACATAGGCACCACAAGCGTTTGTGATATCGCACAACTGCCTGTCCGTCATATGCCCTGCCTCATCCAAAATCAAAACATAGGCATTCAAACCTCTCAAAACTTCTGGAGAGTAAGAAGACAGGAACATAGCCCGCACGTTATACTCCGCAGGGGAGCGCAGAGAACTGTTCAGAGCAGAAGTCCGGAATCTTGTCCCAGACTCCCCGTAAGTAGGCACTCCCGGAACAAGAGCACAGAACTCTGTCTTGATGTAGCGGGCTAGATCACTCCCTGGAGTAACCGATATAACATTGATCTTGTCATTCAGCGACAAACCATATCTAGCATGAGGATCTCCAAAATCCGGAGAAACCAACTTCTGGATCTCGTGCCTCATGATGATAGTTTCCAGAAAACTCTTACCTACCCGACGTCCGGCTACGAGAACGGATTTTTTGAGTGCGGGATTAGGCTCCCTCACGTTGCTTCGTCCCTCTTCATATAGATACTGAAGGTATCCTGCCTCTGTCATGGAGAGATACTTTTCTTGTCTCCAATCGGTCGGGATCTTAAAGGCTTCCCTGTCGTCCAAAGGCTCTCCATAGATAGTCTTGAGGACGACTTTCTGGACAGGATAGAGACGGATATTCAGGCTCTTCTCGGCGAACTCGATGATTCCATGCATTTTAGTTATCTCCGGTTCGGGTCATTGCGATAAAAGGAGTACCATCAATTTTCAAGGGGATGACGTCAGTCTCCTGGAGCCCTTCTAGCTGCAACCACGTCTCTACGCCCGACCTGAGCACCAGCACCTTGATTCGAGAAATCCCGGATGAGGGGGTCACGACTTTTTCCCGCGTAACGAACCGCGCCCCGAACTCTGCCTCGAAAGTAGCGAGGTTCCGTTCAAAGGCTTTCTGATACACCCCAACCGGAATAGCAGGGTTAAGCTCCCAAGTCGGGATCTGGAGGCATAGGCACCCGCCAGACTTGAAAGAACTGGAGTACGAACTACAGAAGAAATCAGGCTCATCCCCTTGAACGGCAATCAGGGGGGTGGAAAGAACAAAAAGACTAGACTCCCGAGGACCGATCACAATCCTCGGATCAGTCGGGTCTTTGGGAGTGAAATTTGCGATACTAGGGGTCACAGCGTCGTAGACAGCTTCCGCTGAGCCCTGACCTTCGTCGCAAAAATGGGCCATCTCGTCAAGAATCACGGCGGCACAGTTAGGACCCCTAAGACCCTTTGCGATACATGACCTGAAAGTCATACGGAGAGTGGCTTTAGACCCCGCCTCCTGGCCCTGGAAAAAACCATAACGCCTGACGTCCGCGGGGGACTGAAACCTCGTATACGACAGGGTCGAAAGTGCCCTATAGGGACGGGTGTACCCGCTGCGGCTCAGCAGTAATGACGCCTCTTGGTAAACCATTCCGGCTTGATCTTTGTCTGTAGACACAGACAATACGTCAATTGTCGTCCCTTCCAACATTCCGTAGTATTTCTGTGGGTTATCTTTTTGAATCAGCTTATATGTCTCGTAGGCCGATAGGATTGCGCTCAGGGTTGACTTGGAGCCGAGCCTGCCTCCTGCCAGAAACACGTCTCTCAAGGACGGGTCTGGCTCCGAAGCATTGCAACGCCCTTCGTTGTACAGAAACTGCAAATACTCGGCCTCTGTCATGTCATAAAAGCTATCCAGGTGCCAGCTTCGCGGGACTTTGAACTTCTCTTTGGTGTCCAGAGCCTCCCCATAAGCCATTCTGAGGAAAAACTTCTGCACCGGAAACAACTTGAACCCCAGGTCTCGCTCGACGAACTCTGTAACTCTCAACATTATAAGGCCCCTCCTTGAGGCCATTCCCGGGCCACCATGGCCCAGCTAACGTCCAACTCCCAGTTGGACGAATCGGCACTAACTCTGAAAAGCACTTTCTATCTCCCCCTCCCTAGTTCGCGGTCTTCATGGACCGTCTAGCATCTGCTTCCCACTCCGTAGCGTTCATCTTCTTGCCGAACTTGGTGAACACGTCGTTGATTGCATCCTCTGGAAGACCCGACGCCCGCATGGCCTCCTGGACAGTCTCAAGGATGAAACGCAACAGAACCTTGAAAGTAGGACTGGACAGATCGATCTCCTTAGCCGTAGCCAGTTCCCGCTTCTTCAGCAAAGTTTCAGCGATTGCACGTAGGGCCTGGGATCTGCGGATAGACAGCGTACTCGTATCCTTGCCGTGCTTTTCGGCTACCGTGCGTTCGAATCGGATAGATTCCTGTTCTTCGGCCATACCGAGGATGAGCGCATCCAACCCCTTGAGGGAGTCGGGGTCCTCTTTCAGAGCCTTGATGATCTTGGACCGTCCCCCCTCCTCTTTCTTCAGCCGCAGCATCTCAGCAATAGCTTCGGTATTCGGCTCGACCTCAACCTTCCTAGGTCGCCCAGGCTCTTGGAGCATGACGATGGGCTTGCCCTCGGCGTTGGTCATGACCACGTCTGCATCGGCAACGGTAGTCGGAGTTCTCCAAGTCTCTTGACCGTAGCTATTGATGACACGAATACGCTTCACGTCTGGGCCCAAACCGACCAAAAGACGTTTGCTTGCAATAGCCTGCGGTGACGCAGCCATGGCCTTCCTCCTACAGTGACGGAATGTAAAGGATGAAAAACGGACTAGGCGATGCTGAGCGGCCCGAGACGGGGTTGCCCCACAACGAAGGGCGTGTATGTAACATTGAGAATCGTCCCACGGTGCAACACTTTCAATTCAATTGTACCGCCGTCGGGACCCACAGGACCCGTAATTGATACAACCCCAAGCAAATGAGTTGCATTGAATCCATGCAGGTTCGTAATCGCGGCTGCAAGATTGTGTGCCGTGTCAGTAGCTGAGGCTCCAATAGCGTAATGCACACCGGAAACCAACAGGTGGTCGTCGAGGTGCAGTTCTACGGCTCCCGTAGAGAAATCGTTGTCCGCAACCGTAATGGTCGCTGTACACGGGGCGTCGACAGCACTGGTGATCAGCCCTGTGCCCCAAGTGGTATTACTGAGGCTCAGGCGCTGCTGCGTGATCACGCTACGCAGCTTCACAGGATTTCCTTGGGCGTCATGCGCCCCTGAGAAATGTGCCACAAGCAAACTGAATCGAGGTTGGGCTCCGGTATGCCTCATGGTTACAACCTGAACTGCTCGGTGATATAGTCGATTTCCAACTTGGTCAGGGGGTTTTTGTCCCCCCGCTTGATGAAAAGGGAGTACTGAGTCCTCTCCCCAGTGCGGTAGTTCTCACTGTCCTCGCTTGTAATCCAATCCCCGCTCGAAGGGTGTGAGGAGGACCACTCCAACCAATTGCGGTTAGAATTGGAGTCCAAAGCATCTTCGAGGTACTCGTAGTTTCGGTCCTTGAACTCAAAGCCCCTCTCGGGATCTGCGGGCTCATCGTCATCCTCTTCCGGAGACTGGTAAATCTCGTAGGTCATGGAAACGTTGTAGCCCTTCCAAGCCCTCTTCAACCCGTCCCGTTCCCAAATGCCTTCACCCGCCTCAAACTCTTCCCAGTTAGCCTCGGTGATGATAGAGGGGTAAGCTGCAGCCAGCTTGACCCAATCCCGCTCCAAAGAAGCCTGAAGCTGCATCATATCGGGATGCTTCGGCAATTCATCGTGACTCTGCGTAACCTTTTCATCCGTAGGCTGCTCTGTCCGAATCAAGTAACGATTGAGCGTCGAGAACTGGTCCGCCCCAGGCTGCTCCAAAATCTCGGAAGGAGTCGGAGGAGTAGCCTGCACGTCTCCGGTTTCCAAGGGAGAGGCTTTTGCGATCCCCGTGTTGTTCGACGGAGCCCCTGTCTGAGCAAACTCCCGAACCTCACGCTGCTCGGGGTTGTTGAAAAACAAACCTTCAGCCGAGGGAGCCACTGCGGCCCCGACCTTCTGCCATTCGGAATCCAACTCATCGGTCAAGGCACTGTCGTCGAGAACGGGAGGGACGCCATCCCCAGGCTCAGGGATAGACTGCCACTCTGAGTCAAGATCCATCTCTACAGGCACGTCGGGGATGGTAACGACAGGCTCCTGATCTCCCCCGATCCTCTGCTGGAGAAGGTAGACACTCGTTTCATGGGCGTCACACAGTCCCGTCAGGAAATCGTCAAGACCAGGGAACAGACCCAAGTCGTCCCCAAGCTTCTCCCGCAAAGTCCCCGCAAAGAGGATCAGAGAATTCTCGCCCTCAAGAGCCCGCTCAAAGGGGTCGGCCGTTTCCATGGCGGAATCCAACCACTCCTTGAATCGCTCAACGTGGGGGAACACGTTCACGGCCTCAATCCCGAAGTACCCTACCGTCTTCTCTGCCAGAGCATCGATCTCGTCAGGATAGGCCGTATAGACCCGAGAAAAAAGGTCATGGTCTGCCAGGAAAGTAGGCCCCTTCGACTGCCAGTGGGAAGTCCAGCCATTCCAGTACAGGGCATGAAGCAATCCAAGCAGAGCGGCTAGGTCTTCTGCCATCTCAGGTCGGTCGGTGATATAGGCTTTTCGGTTCTGCATCATTCGTCACTCCCTGCATCGAGTCCGCCGAACAAAATCTCTCCGAGGTCCTTGGACGACGGGGCGGTATCCAGGTCGATATCGTCCAGGGGGGCGTTCGACAGCCCGCCGAACTCAGCGAGAACCTGCCCGCCGTCCGTCACAAACAACTCAGCCGTTCGTTCCGAATCCGAAATGTTAGCCAACCGAATCATTTCCCGCTGAAACCCCTTCGGGTTCTCCACGGGAACTGAAGCGGTTACTTGCTTCCCGTACCTCTGGCACACGCCCTCTACGTTGTGGGCCGTGCAACCGTTGCACCGATCCATAGCCAACAGGAACTTGGTGCCCTTGGTACGATGCAGGAGTGCCCCCGCGTCGCAGCCTGTAGTCCCCCGCTGGGAAGCATAAACGGAAGCATCCACGTAAACGTGACCGGCCAGACCTTCGTGGGCGTCCCGGGCTTCCTTGAGCGCTACCGAAGCCGCCTTCAGCAAACCACCGGAGAAATGAACCTTCAGCAGCCCATCGAGCATCTTTCCAGCGTGTCCGGCGTTCATCAACCGCTTTGCCTCAGACACGACCTTGGCAATATGCTGTGAGGAGAATGCCGCCGGTTTCGGGACTGCCACACGAGCGGGCAGAGCCCTTTCTCCGGCTCCGGTGTAGTCAGCCGCAGCCTTGGTCTTCTGCGGGAGGGCTACCGTGGAAGCCCTGCGAGCCACAACAGCCGTAGCCAACCGCATTTGTTCGTCGGGGGGCAACTGCTTGGCGACGATTCGACGAACTTCTTCATCCTTCAGGAGTCCGGCCTTGACCATCTTCCCGAGGGCTTCGGAAGCATCGCTCTCTACACGGGCCTTGATTGCCTTCTTGGCCTTCTCCGCCCGCTCCAACTCCCTCCAAGCCAGACCACGCGAAGCGGTCTTTCCCGTGTCGACTACAATCCCCGACCCGCTGTACGAAGTGGCCTTGGAAGCTAAAATCAAAGCAGCTCCGGCCTTCAGAATACTCCTGGGGTCCGCCGAGGATCTCACCAGCCGAGTAGCTTCTTCCTTACTCGGGAGCAAACCGGCCCTATGCCACTTGGCAATCTGGACCTGCACTTGCTTTCGTTCTTCAGCCGCCTGCTTGTCTGCAATACCGATCTTCTCCTGGACCGGAGCGGAAAGGGAAGCCAGCTTAGCAAAAGCCTCTTCGGGGGTCACACCAGTTGCCGTCTTGATGGTCGGGAAAATCTGGCCAAGCGAGGACTGCATCTTACGGGGGGTAGAAGTGAGAGCGGCCTTCAAAGCCTCTTTTGCATTGCCGTCCGAAGCGACCTTTTGACCAGCCGCCGCCAAACGAGGGGCATAGGCAGTACGAGCCTGTTCCCACGGAACGTCGACCACGATCTCCTTCTTGAAAATCGCGCAGTGGTTGTTCTGGGCGTGAACGCAACCCGCACAATGAGGAGACGCAACCACGTACTTAGCCTGCGAGGCGTACTTCCGAATCTCTTCCGCAAAACGACCGTTCCAACACCCAGGGAACACCGAGGCTCGAATATGAACCTTGCCAACCAAGCCGTGTTCCGCCCTGAGAGCCGCCATAGCCGTCTTGGCCTTCTCAGCATCGGGGCCGAGGGCCAGAGCCGCTTCTCTCAGAATCTTGTCCAGAGGCTCACCGTAAGCGGACCGGCGCATAGCCTGCCGGACAACGTCCTTGATCTCGCTGGCCGTCTTTCCAGGCTTGGCAACCTTGGGACGGGCCTGATCAATGGCTTCCTTGGTCTGGTAAGGGAGACGCTTGTTCACACCGTCAGTACGCCGTTCAACCCCCCAAGCGTCGACCAACTCGGGGATAATATGAATGGGATTCTCCGGAAGGCGCTCCAGGTCTTGCTCAGCAAACTCCAACCAGTCCAGGTCATTCAACTGAGGCTCAGACATGAACGCTGTCAAATCGAAGTTGCCTTCCGAGGCCCGAACAACTCCTACGGGAAACTTCTCGATATTTGGCTTGCCCATGACAACCCCGTCAGGCAAACCAGACAGGCCCCTGGCAGAGGGGAGAGAAGCCTTATCCTTCACACCCTCGCCATACTCCAGGTCGAAATCGAAACCATCCAGGCCGTAGTTGGAGCCGAGGGACGGAGTCGTGTCAAACGGCAGATTGGACTTTGCACTCTTAGGTTTCATTAGCGGCTCCTGCGATAGCGTGTACTGGCGGTCTTAAGGTTCACAGGCTCATCGGGTTCGTCGTTGATCTCTGGAACGTCGTCCCCCATATCCTCTTCCTGCTCTTCGGCCCAACCCTCAGGGTCCTCTTTGATTTCTTTGGCCTGCTCCACGACCTCATGGAGTTCCTGCTTGGCTTCTGGAGTCTCCTGACGAGAAGCGGCGGCCCAATGCGGGGCTTTCACTTCGTCATAGAGGGTGTCAGTGATCGAAGAGAGGGCCTCGATACAGTTCGTCAGGTGCTTACGGATGGTGGCGATCTCTATCACGTAACCCTTGCCACCCAACTTGCCGTCGGGGGAGAGGCCAACCGACTTGATCTTGGTGAAAGTGTGGTACCCCGTCATGGTGTGGCCAAGGGCGGCCAACAGGGAGCGCATCACTTTTGCCAGCACCTTGACGTTCTTCTCGTTGAACTTGAAGTTCGGGGAAATCTCACGACCGGACGGGCCACGGGCATAAGCCCATTCCAGAGCGTCTCCCGCCTTGTCCTTGACGTGGATGACCTCACCGGCCGTCTTGGTTCTGAAATTCTGAGGCCACTGACGCTGTAGATATCGACTAGCAACTCGTTTTGTACTGCTCATGAGGGCTTCTCCTCCTATAGAGGAAAGCCTAAAGGCTAAAAAACGGACACGAATTCTTGAGACCGTTCCGCCCCTGCCGTAACGGCACCCCAGTCAACTATCAACCCCTTACCCGGCACCCATTTCATGTATCGCTTAGACACCAACCATGCAACACGGGCAATAATGACCAGAGGCAGGAACTCGTAACCCAAACCGAACATGCCCGCCAGGAAACTCAAACCGTTCTCGGGCAACTCATTGAAAAGTTGTCCTAGAGTAACCCCACCCAGGAAACCCTCGATGGTCCCCGGGAGGTCGAAAGACAGTTCTGCAATGTTCATCCAGAACCAAATGAAAATTGCCGCCAGGATGGGACGCCGGAAAGTCGGCAGAGCCCTATCCAGTAGCTGATCGATTTTCACCGCCGCCCCTTGAATGCTCTTGACCGCACGCTGGATGAAGGGGCTCTTCGCCATGATACGATTCACAGCATCGGTGATTGTAGGCATAGCCTTCGGGACCGTGAAGAACAGAGCCAAGGGAAACTCGTGCGTCAGCTTCTTGAACACGTTCCGGATCGCCTGGAATCCTTCTTGAGCCCACTTCTTGATGGCTCTCGGAATATCCAACAGATTCTTGATCCCTAGGAATTCTTTGATCTTCTCCCAAAGAGCGGGAGCCTTCCGAAGCATCTCCACAAACTGAGATAGCCTACGGGTGAGCCCTCCAAACAAAGCTGTCCGGTCGTGGAAATCAATGACCGGCAGGATGAAACTGTCCGCAAAAGCAGTTACCACTTCGGGGGTGAATCCAACAAGAGAAGCGGTACGGACGTGGAAATCTGGAGAGGCACAGACCTCTTGAACTGCCCGTCTCAGGGCCCATCGGGCTACGATGCGGTGAGTCTGCTGCTTTGAGTCCATAGATCACTACCTTGAAAGCAAGGGGAGAAGGGCACTTCTCAGACCTGGATTAGCAGAAGCCAAACGAATCAAGTCTCTACGAAGCTGTTTGTCCCCAGAGGCGAGACGAAGGCCTGAAACCTTCAGTCCAAGCGAGTTTGCTGCCGAAACCACCTTTTCACGAATCAGAGCCACGTCCCAACGCAGCCCGTTTTCAACGACATCTTGGAAATGGTCCAAAGCCTCTCGCCCTGGCACCATCCGATAGAAAAGACCCGCCAGAGTAGCCCCGATGTCCAAGAATAGGGAAGCCGTTTGAGCATCCCCCGCCTTCTCGATCTCATCGTGCTTGGCGTTGTACTTCTGTTCGTCGATCAGCTTGAACAGAATATCGTAGCCCGCATGGCGCCCTTTCTTCTGACCGGCCCTCTTCGAAGCGAACATGCCCGAGGGCAGATTCAGCCCCAACAGATCCGCAGCCTTGAACACCTGATTCCGAATGTTCCCCATATCCCAATGGTTCGTGACCACGTTCCGGAGTCTATTGAGGGCGTACTCTTCGTTCTGGGGGAGATCCAGAAGCTCGATAAGCTTGCCTGCGATCTGTGACAGAAATTCTCCAGCCTGGGTGTCCTCCCGAATCAAACGACTACGCACTTTTGCATAAGCCCTCCGGTCGACCAGACTCCAGAGAATATCCTGACCAGCATCCGCTTTCTTCTGCATCCCTACACCTTAAGCGGCTCGCCAGATTCCGTGAACAACCGTTCCAGCACGAACTTCCCGCCGGACTTCTCCAGGCTCCACAGATCCCGAGTGGCCTTGTGGATGAGAGAGTCGCTGGCCCCGCCAACCTTCATGAATTCGGTCAAGTCCCCCAGGGAGGCCGTCACCACACGATAGGAGGAAGCCGTCTTCTGGTTCTTGGTCGACGCCCTACGCAGGTGCTGACGCATGACCGGCATGAACGAACCGGTATCCCACTTCACGAACACGAGATCCTTGACCGCTGTCATATCCCCGTGTGCCGTCCGCACCCGAACCACCGTTCCAGCGTATTTGGCATTCGGAGGAGTCGGATAGGTCAACAGTGCTTCCAGGGTGGGGTTGAAAGCCACTCTGGTTCCCGACATAACCGGAAGGTCCAGGGTTGCTTCGTCCCGCTCCTTACGAACGTAGTCCTGCACGCGAGAGAAGTTCGGGCCGTTCCAAGCCTGACCGCCGTCCGTGAAGTAGTCCTTGGCGTCAAGACTCGCCTGTGAGAAGTTGGCAACCATATCCTCATACGAGAACTTCTGGGCTACCTTGTTCCTGCGGGCATTAATCTTGTCGAGCATTTCCTGAGCCGCCTCGGGGCCCGCAGTGAAATACTTCTCCGAAACCTTCTTCCAAATCGCAGTGCTCATCCCCGCAGCCTCATTCAGAATCGGATTCGCCATCCGCATGAGGGTCTCCGCTTTGCCCATCCACTTCGACTGCCAGCGGTACTTGACGAGAATCTTCTTCCACTCGGGGATCGCCTCTTGCTCAACATACCGCACCCAGATAGCAATCTTGTCCGGATCGCCCTGCTCCAAAGCCCGCTTCAGGGAAGAGAGGCGAGAAGCTGCGTCCGTGTCCGAGAGGTCGAGAACAGCCTCGTTCATCCCCGCCGCGTGGAAATAGGCAGACAGCATCATGTCGACCCAGCTCAGAGCCTTGGTCCAATCCTGGACGTCGATAGCCTTCTTGGCTTCGGGCCATTCGCGAGAAAGAAACTCCCCGACGATCTGGAGGGCGGTAGCCGCAGCTTGCTTGTTCATAATCCAACGTCTCCCTGTTACAGCTTGCGAGTCACGGTATAGCCTACCGTCGTGGTCTGAGCAGCGTCGAAAACGATATCGAAACCAGAAACCGTCTTTGTCTCTACCGAAGCAGGAACTAACCCTCCGGCATTTGCCCCGAGTTCCAAGGACACGGAATAGTCGGTATCTGGCTGGCCCACGTCGAAAGCCACGGCCCCTGTATCATCCGCCGTGAAAGAAGCGGACCCGCTCAGATAGGATTCCGCCAGAGTGCTTGTACCAGAACCCGTCGCGGTTCCTCTGGAACAGGCAGACAGTGTTGCCTCTACCGTTCCGTTCACGGTAAGGTTTCCGAACCTACAGAAGCTAGCGTCTAGAGGCCGGTCCCCGTCAACCGTGAGGTTGCCAGTTTGAGACACGTTGTCGAGGAAGAGGCTACCCGCTCCAGACAGGGTGCAGGCGATGGTGTCAACTCCGCTCAGATAGGCCAAGCGGTACTCACTGGAAACCTCACTCGGAACGGAACCAGTCGTGTCGTACAGGAGGGTGAAGTCTTTCGCGTCCTGCACCCCTTCAACCACAACCCGAGCGCAGTTCGTGAACTTGGTGCGGGAGTTGACGTGGCTGTTCGACCAGGAACCCCCTTGGACACGGATGAAGTCAGCCGTGTCCGCTCGAATTTGATAAGCCCCATCCCCTGAAGCTTCGAAGTCACAGTCAAGGAAAGAGAGCCACTCGGACCCAACTTCGGAACCCGCCAGACCATAAATGCGAACACAGTCTCGATTGCTGTTTGGGTTGACGAAAGAAAACCCGATGACCTTGCAGCCCTTCGGCACAACAGAACCGTCCGCCTGGATAGTGAGAGCCGCCGTTGTACTCCCCGAGGGAGCCGTGACTCGAACGGAACCCAAGGCGAACAGAGTCACACCGTCGCTGTTGAGAATCACGTTCTCTTCATAGACCCCAGGACCGACCAGAACCACGTAAGGGTTCGTGCTCGACGCGGAAGGGGGGATAGTGGCCAGGGCGTCCGTAAGGGTTGTGTAGCGAGAAGCGGGGCCTCCCTTACCGACCATGAGCACGTTGGTCATGGTTTGCAAACCAGCCAACTGCGCAAGAGTCAGAGTTCCGGCCACAGGGTCCGTGAACAGAATAGATCCATCCGTATGGCGTCCGATTGTTCGTGTACCGGCCGCTGAGGGCTCGATCTTAAGCTGGTCTACCTGGAAAGGTCCCTGAGCCATGGTCTTTTACCTCTCTTAGTCATACATCGGAATCTTGAAGACCTTGGAAATTTCCTTCTCGCTCGGCGTATAGACCCGGGCGAAATGGAACCAGACATTGTAGTCTGCAAGGAACAGCCGTTGTTCCCCTTTCTGCCAACCCAGTGTCTCTGTGGTATCAGGGACACTCCCGGAGTCCGTCTCAGAACGGTTCGTCGTAACACGCCCTGGCTCGAAAGCATTCCAATTTTCTTTAGAGCCTGGAAAATCATACTGTCTCTGAAGAAAGCCTACGACCTCACTGAAAGAGCCAAAAGACCCGAGATTGCTCTTAGAAATCTCGATGCTGGACTTTCCAGAGGCTCCCGAATCAGGGAAATCTTCTGTAGTAGTCTTCTCAATATGATCAACAATGATCTTGAACTCGGTCTTCACCTTGGAAGCAAAAGCCTTCCGATTTGCGCCCGCCGTCTTCTTCAGCAGGGGGACCAGCTTCTCACGAAGCTCGGGCTTCTCATGCGCCAACCGAACCAGATTTTTACGAAGCAGCGTGTTATCCATGGTCTTTTCCTCCCTTTCTTATACGAAAACGTCGTACCCAACGCGACCCGTATAGGTGACGCCAGTCTCCACCGTGAAACCGGTCGTCGTCTTACTAATCACTCGAACAGGGACGTAGTCCACTACGGAAGTAACCACCCGATAGTTGGTGTTCCCCATGGGAGTCACGAAAACCACAGCCTTCGTTGTTTCCCCTGCAAACACCAACTGACCATTGATATCACTTGTCTGGGCCAATTGGTCCTCCACCTGCGTGATTGCGTCCTGGATATCCTGCACGACCGTTTGAGGCAACGAGGTCATGGAATCCAAGTACGTCCCGTTCGGACCCCGAATGCTCTGCACTCCAGAAATGGAGTTCGAGTCCACCGTCACGACAAAGGTAAAGGTGCCTTCGTCTACGACGGACTGGTACGTTGCAGATACTAGAGTTCGGGTTGCAGCCACTGTTACCGCCCCTTCGAGTGTTTTTTCACGTACTCGATCATGCCGTCCAGCATTGCAGGAGTGGTGTTCCCGAACGCATATTCACGGTCCGCCCCGCCATCCATCAACGGACCTTTCCTACCTGGAGCCCACTGATCCGTACGCCGACTACGCCACACCAATCGAATCGTCCTCTTCCCAAGACGAACGAAGGGTCCCTCCCCAGGTTTGCTTTCCAGACCATAGTAATTCCACTGGGAACCACCGCCGGACGGAATCAGACCATGAGCCTGAAGGTAGTCCGTGATTTCAAAAACTTTCATTCCAACGCCAGGGGCCTTCTTCTCTTTGTCAGGGAGGAAAGACACCGACACAACGTTTTCCCCGTTGTCCGTAATCCAGGTGATGAAAGCGTATTTTTCCCCTGACATCAGTTCCAAAACGTTGTCCGGCCCAATCGTACGCAGGATACCGTCCAGAATCTTCCCGCCTGGGTCCGCAGCCCCTGCAAGAATCGGTTTCAATGAACGTTCACGGATCGCCTTGCCCACTGGCCCGCCAAACGAACCCAACAACCCCGAACCCAGAGCGTACATAGGAGAGGAGAGGAGCATCCCTGTTTTCCAGGCGTCGTGGGTTTTCATCCGGAGGAAATTCTTCGTGTACAGAGAGTCACAGAACTCCCGCAGATCAGAAGAGGTGTAACGTTTGAGGTGCTTGAACTCTTCCGGACGCTTCACTGCCGCGGTACGGATCAGGGGCAGAAGCCTCCCACGAAGCTCGGGCTTCTGGTGAGCCAACCGCACCAAAGTTTTTCGGAGTTGCTTGTCATCCATGGCCCTAACCCCCTAGCTCACGTATGCTACGAGATCATAGCGTTCCAGAGGGTCCTTAACGGAACCTGCTCCCGACGCCACACAAGTACCGATCAGCCATGTGGGCTTCCCGCCCTGGTTAATGAAGGGGACCTCCAGGTGCCAGCTCTTGTTGGTCGGCGTGCCCTCATCGTTGTGGCCATAAGTCCCGCCCGAAATGATCAGGGGGATATTAGCCTGCTCGAAAGCCCGTCGGATATCCCCCAGAGGCTTCCAAGAAGTGTCCCTGAAAATACCATTCGTGTACTTCGCCAGCAGCTTGTTCACAAGGTTCTTGGCCCGATCTCGCGAGAAGTAGTCCAAAGCGGTGCCCAGCACAGGCTCTGTGTCCCCCACCATCCCCGCTTTCTTCCCGAACCCTCGGAGGGTCTTGGCGAGGTTCAACTGCTTGAGCAGGGTTGCATCCCCCGCAGAAGGCTTCTTCTTCGACTTCACGCGGGCAATCTCGGCGTCGATCTTTTCAGGGGGGATAGTTTCATCCTTCGGGATTCCAAAGTGCTCATGGAGAGCCCCAGGCTGCTTAATGGCGTCCTGAATCCACTTTCCTCCCGCCGCCGTACGGGCCAGTAGAGGCAACAGATATGGACGAACCTTGGGGTTCCCATGGGCCAACTGAATCGCAGCCTTCCTGAGTGTGCTCATGGTCTTATTCCTTACCAGATTCCCGAGGTTTCCAACTTTCGATCCTCGCACCACTTCCGGAGCGTGAGCAACGCGGTCCTGTTCTTCGACCACACCGACACGTAATCGGCCTGGACTTCAATCCCCAGGTCTGGAATAGAAGCCACTTTCTTCAACGCCACTTTGCCGTCACGGAACGATCGCAGGAGGTTAGGGAGGTTCTCATAGTCGGACCCCACAAACACTCGCATGCGGTACTCAGGCTGAGCCGCCTGCTCTAGCCAACGAGAGGCCACCTTGTGTGACATCACGACTCGCTGGGTGCCTTTCGACTCTGTTTGGACCGAACTTTTTGACATCGCCACTCCCGACACTGCTCTACTAGAAGAAGGCTATAGACAGGAAAACGAAAGTGCCAGATTAGGCAACAACGCAGGAGACGCGGCCTTCCCAAGAACGCTGGACTTCCCTACGGATATTCAGGTTGCTGGCAATAGCTTCGAACAACTTGGCATAGAGGCCCATATCCGCGTGATCCCTCAAACGCACGATGGAACGGATGAACCGGTGCCGAACCAACCCCTGGGACACCTTCAGAATCTTGGCTACCTCACTCTGACAAGCCGTCCCATACATAAGGAACATGATCCGTCGGTCAAGAAAATCAGGCAAAGCCACAGCCACATCCCGCTGGAAATCTTCCCAGATCAAGGCGGGCAGTTCCAGCAGGAATCGTATTCGAGCCGTCGCTCTCTGGAGCCGGTAACAAACGGTCGGCTGACTGACCTTGAAAATATCGGCAATGCCAGTCTGCCGAATCTGTTTGAAGAAATACAGGTCGACGAAGTCCGCTTCCCTGTCCGGAAGCGTCTCCATTATGACCCGAACCTTCTTGATCTTCTCTAGAGCCTCTTCTGAAGGCTCTTCGGTAATGGACTCCAGGTAGCCTATCCCGTCCTCATTGGAGAACCTTGCTTCCAACTCAGTTGGGTCTACGACTTGATGTCCGGACCAAAATTGTGCCATGCTGCATCTCCCCAGGTGTTGCGGCTTCTCTCGCCGTCGCCCAGTCCAAGACACACAGCACAATCTGCCCCGCATTCGACGGTCTCAAGAAAGACCACCGGCACGGACGCAACGATCTTCAAAGATCGCAGCACAACGTAGACAAAGGCATTGTCTTCTTCCAGTCCGACCACTTTCCCGTCTAGCTTGGCGTACTGCCCTTCCGTAATCGTAACGTGAGCCCCGATCTCGATATCGGAAGCTATCGCCTCCCGCAGCTTTCTACGAAGCTCTTTGACCTTCTCGTCTGAGACGACCTGCAGAACCCGCATCTTGCTTGCATTCTTTGAAGAGAGAACTCGACTGACGTAAGGGCGCTTCTCCAAAGCGAAGTAGGAAACTTCGTCGAGCCCCGCCCCAACAAAAGCGTACCCCTGCATCAACTGTACGGTAACGGGCTTATTGCCCTTCATGTAGGTCTTAGCTGGAATGAAAAGGGGAAGATCAGCATCCAGGTCACGCCGAAGGGACTCTTCTAAGGTACCTTCCTCAACCTTGACCTCTCCGGTCCGGTTGAGTTCAACTACCACCCATGTTGGATTGTCCCGTTTGTCCATCGGCAATACTCAAAAAGTGTTGATACAGGAACCGTCCGAAATCGGCAGGTTCCATGATCGCAGGGTTCTTTTTTGTTTCAACAGAATCAGGTCTTCGATACCCTCGTGGATCAGCATCGAAACGCCCACCTGCTGTTACCATCGATATAGTACCAGAAGTCTTCCCATTTGTAGATACCGAAGTTGCAGAAACAGCCTGGGGCTGAGAAACTATCGGTGTCGGAGAAGAAAGTGCGGGAAGAGGCATATTGCTAATAGGGTGCGCGACGGGCGGGGCAGAACTTGCCATGAAAACAACAGGGTCGGGATTTGTCGCGGGCAAAGCTTGCACGCCAGACACTACACGATGCAGAATCGCCAGATCACAATGCACCATAGCGGGGGAAGGCCGTACCGGACGCTGGGACAGCCAAGATGCCACGTCGATAAGCTTCTCCCCGAATCTCTGCCCCACCGCCTGCAACCGAACCTTGTCCCAGTGAGAACCTTGCGGGGGGATCCCAAGAAAGAGCCGGTAGGCCAGCAAAGCAATCTCGGCCAGCTTCTCGTAGAACGTCGCAGGAGAAATCTGAAGGAACATTTCGTCCGTACGGGACAAGACTCCTTGCAGGTCCGTTCCGAGGTTCTCGATGATGGACAGGTAGGTATCCTGCAAATCCAGGTGCAGGTAGGACCGAGTGTTTTCCAAGTTGACGGCCCCCAGAAGGGCTATCCCTTCTATGGCTTTCAGGGCGTCACGGATATGGCACTCCACGATCTCGGAGACTAGAACCAGAGCCTCCCTGTCGTACGGGACCTTCTCCTGCTCACACACGAAAGCCAGCCGCTTGGCAAGGATCTCGGGAGCCACTGCTTGAACTCTAAAGATAGGGGCACAGCGAGAAAAGATCGTTGGGTGCATTGATTCTGGCTCTGTAGTACAGAATATGCAAACAAGCTGCTTATCTTTAGAGCCGGGTTTAACCTCATCCTCTAAAGACTTAAGAAGTGCTGTTCTGGAGGCCGAACTTAGACGATGACTCTCATCGATCAAGTATATCCGTTGTTTACCGGAGAATGTTTGGAACTGTAAAAGATCAAGAATCTTACGCACATCTTCTACTTTGGACGTCGCTCCGGCGTCTACCTCTGTAAAATCTTCGCTGACTCCCTTCTCCAGGAAAGACCTGCAAGAAAGACACTCATCACAAGGATCTCCCGTATCCTTCGGATGCTGACAGAGAAGGGCTCTGGCGAAGATTCTACCCAACGTGGTTTTTCCGCCGCCCCACAGACCCGCAAACACGTAGGACTGTTGAAACCCCCGACCTTGCTTGATGATCTCCCGAAGGACTCGAATGATAGCTTCCTGCCCCAACACTTCATCGTAGGTTCGAGGCCGGAACGAAGTATCGTAACTCACTCAGCACCTCTTCGGGAGATCATCAAGCTAGAACGGTCCAGAGACTATTCCGAATCCTCTTCTTCCGCAGCGTCGACGCCCTTGCCCTTGTCCAGTTCCTTCTTCGAGAACAGAGCCTCGACAGAGGCGGACGAGGCTTCTTCTTCGTCCTCACCCTTGGGTTGCCAGACACCGAAAATCTCAAGTTCCTCGCGGTACGCCTGGATATCCGGAGGAATGACGGTGAACGCGAGATCCCCGCCCGCCTCTTCATCTTCCTTGACGCCGCAACCACACAGCAGGTGGAACAGCAGGGCCTCCCGCTGGGTGGCGTCAAGCTTCACCCACTCATCATGCCCGACCTGAAGGACGAACTTCCAATCCTTTGCCGACAAAGCTGTCTGCATCGGACTCGTCTTCAGGGTCTTCCCGAGCGAAACCTTGCCGCCCGACTTCGACGCCTTCTCACGAAACACGATGGCGATCTCATCCGAGACGAGAGCGACCTGATTCAGGCGCTCGTACTTGTCCGCCATCTCCTGGATCCGCTTCAGTTCCTCTTCCGGTGCCAGCCAGTACTCCATTTCTTCTCTCCTCTTGTCGATGGTGCTAGCGACCGAAACATGCCGTCATGTCCCGACCCCTTGCATCCCACAATTCACCGGGGTCTTTACCCCCCCGGAAAACAACCTCTGCACACGCGATCTCGGCCTTCCTGAGGAGGTACAACGCCCCAGGATGAAACTTACCGGTCTTGTCCTTTCCTCCATGCATGCCTTCCAACCCGGGCTTATCCCTGTCGAAACAAACATTCACGAAAGAGGCAAACCGCCTCAGGAACTCAATTTGCTTCCTGGAAAGAGCCGCCCTCAGCACTGCGAAAATACCGTCTCCAGGGGCCGCCCATTCCATGGCGTACATATCGAAAGCCCCCTCAACCAACCACGCAGGACGTCCAGCCCACAGAGCCTCCACGGACCCTGGAATCATATGCCAGACCGGATTCCACTCCGCCTCGGGGAGCAGATACCGATCCAACTTCTTCTGCTCCATCCCTCGAAACTCGACCCCAATTACCTTACCTGCGGGGGATACTAGCGGGATAGCAAGCCGTCCCTGAAGCTTCTCCCACCTGGGGCCATACCGGTCTTTGCGGCTCTGGTCCGGCGCTACCGCTTCCGGAGCCTGCCAAACTGTAACCCCCATCTTCGTGTAGGTCTCGGGTTTGGCGCCACGCCGTAATAGATACCCTATTGCGTCCTCCGGCAACTCAGTATTCGACAGAGCCTCTTCAAGCCACGCTCTCAAACCGCGACCCCCGCAGTCGGGACAGCCATTGCAAAACCACGACTGGCATTGTGGACGATCCCCACAAACCTTCCAGGGGACACGGCCAGGAGAGCCCCCAGGAAATCGCGATCCCTGGGCACCACCACGCAACAAGGGGTCTTGAACCACGTAACCGGAGTCACAAATTCAGGAGCCACGGCCTTCATGGCAGAATCTGCACAGTCGGGATGGACCAACACCTCGACCTCGCTGATATCGAACGAGAGAACATACTGGAGAGCCTTACGGATGGTTTCCTCAAAAGGCACCTCCGGAGTGGCCTTGAATATGCTCCCCCATCCGGACTGATCACTCCGCTGACTCAAAGTCTCCACCATGGACCAGTAGTAGGCTCCGAGATCCTTTTCCTGGGACTTCACCGCGAGACGGACGTAAGCACCCCTACCGCCCTTGCCAAAAGCCCGCTCAATCCAAAGATGGGGCTTCGAAGCCCCTGTAACCAAGTAAGGAGCGAGTCCAGGGTGAACAGGAAACTCTACGAGCAGGGTCCCTTCTTTAAGAGGCAGTGTCCCCCGCCCCAGAAGGTCGTGGTTCTTGCGAGGCACCTTCGGGCACTCTGCCGGTGAGGTCGGCGCCTTCTCCGAGGCCCGCTCGGGTACAGGCTTCGTCATCTGGTCCAGGTGCAGAGCCAGAATCTTGCGGGGTTTCGGTTTCAGACCAGACATCATCAGCCTCCAATTGAATATCCTGCACGAAATCCTCACCGAGCACCCACATGAGAGCCGCGATATCAGGATACCGTTGAGCAATCTCAGCCCGACTGCGGGTCATGAGTTGCCGGAACTCTTCCTTGTACTGCTCGACCCCCAGCTTGGCCTGGAAATGAGGACACACCTGAGCGATCTTATCCCCTCCGAACCTGGAATCGCAGATACGATAGGGGACGTCAAGGAGGGCTGCATGAGCACAAGTGGCCTCTGTTCCCTGGGGGTAGCAGCCCGAAAACTCACAGTTACAGGCGGCTCGCTTCAGCTTCTCGTTCAAATAGACCTTCAAGTGCCGGAAACGTACCTGTCGGAGCTTCTGTTCAACTTCCTTCCGACGCTTCATTCCGGTACGTTGAGCAGTGCTCATTTTAACGAAGCCTTGTCAGTTTGGCGAAATTGCCCTTCTTGACCAGTGTGAGGGCGCTATCGCTCCCTTCAATCAGAACGGGGTTGTGACTAATGAGCAAAATATCCAAGCCCAGCTTAGCACACAACAGGGAGAGGAACTTCGCCATGTTCGTCACGTAGTTGGGATCGAACGCCGGAAGGCTCTCGTCCAACAACAGAATCCTACGAAGCTCTCGGCGCAGGATCACGACGATACGCATCAGCACGGATTCTACCGTAGTCACAGCCCCGCCGAAAGCGTCCGAACTGATACCTTGATTCACCGTGCCGTCCTCTTGCTTCTGGACAGTCACCAACTCGACGGCTACCTTGTTCCTCTGGATGGAAAGTTCCGCTCGCAGGGAAATATCCTGATCATCGAACACCGCCTGCAACGCCTCGGTCTGCAAACGTTCGATGACCTGCTTCCCTGCTTCCACTTCCTTATCAATCAGGGAACGCAGGAGGGCGGAAACCAGACTCAGAAGTTCTTCGTCCTCTTCCAACTTCTTGATAGCTTTCTGGAGGGTAGAGAGACGAAGCTGCTCGCCGTCTCGAACTCCCTTCACCCTCTCCAGCTTTGAGCGAAGGGGTGTAATCGCGGGGACAGCCAGAAGAGGTTCCATCTTAAAGCCTAGCCTGCGTAATTGTTGACAAGAGCACGAGCAGGCCCTTCCACAGAGGGGAGTCGGGTGCATGTAGACCGTCGCCCCGACAACCAACACCGAGCCCCTTCTTCTCCGGCCTTTTCAGAAGCCAACACGCGAGCCTCCTTCACACTACCCGCCAAAACAACCTGCTTACTGACCACGTCCCAGGTCTGGCCCGCTTTGCGTTCCAGGAACCACGCAAATAGAGGCTTGAAAGAACAATCCAGAGCTTTGCGGATTTTTGTCTGGGCCCTAAGCTGTGCCGCTACGCGACTGCGACACACCCGGGGATAGGCCCGCCCCAGCAAAGACTGGTCGTCCAGCAACTCCTGGCATAGAGCGTTGCAGGAAACCCCCAACCCCAACTGTCTGCTCAAGTATAAGACTAGAGGTTCCAAAGTCTTGTCTCCTAGAACAGCCAGAGAAGGATTGCCAGGAACTCGCAATCGCCCTCAGGGCTGGCGACAACACGACGCTGACGAACCCAACCGGTCTTCGTCTTGGCTCCAGGGTAGTTCACCCCGAGACGGGCAGTGGCGTCCGTATACAGGCCCAGGATCGTGAGAAGGTGGCCCTTCCCCAAAGTGAAAGTGTCGGTGTAGATATCGAAGTCCGGCTCTTTCCCGTAACCCAGGCAGGGAACTTCGAAACGGCTCTCTCCGCCCGTTCGAGTAGCCATTGACATCATGATCTTGTTGGCCTGCGGGTCGAGACGGAACTTGATCTTCTGATCATCGTCCTTGGCCGTAGCCCCCAGAGCCTCGATAGCCGACTGCATCGATTTGACGTTGAACTCCCACCAGTTCTGGTCCTGGATATTCCCGTCAATCGAAAGGTCGGGGAACATGAGCCCGTGAGCGCTCTCCCCGAAATATTCCCCATCCGGACCCACGTACACAGTCATACGGGGATGAGTGAGCACCTTGACCGGCTTCGTCCCCAAGCCCCCCAGGTAGTCGGTCAGACCCTTGAGGTACTTGGTGTGGGCCAGGGTAGAGGTGCCCTTCAGGGAAGGGATAGTGACCTTGACCACGCCGGTCTGGTCCGTCGCCATGCACACACCATCCTGCACTCGCACAACACACAGAGCGGGCTGCTGCGTGTCTTCCTTCGAAGCAAACCCGCGAGCATAGATCAGGGCCTCACGATAGGCACCGGCCGGAATCTCTGAAATCTCCTTGGCGTCCTTCAGTTCGCCGTCCCAGTAGGGGAAACTGGCCGGATCCAGGGATCCGAACGGGACAGTGGCATTGCTGGCCTTGGCCACCACGTTGGCGGTACCCTGGTCGAATTCCAACGTCAACAGCTCATCCGGCAGAGCCCGCACCCACTTCTGGATATCCTTTGCACGCATCGTGAACGAGAAAGGCCCGCCCTCTACCGTGCAGACCAGAGGGGAACTGGCGAAGATACGCTGGGAATAGGACAGGATCTCCACCTTCCCCTTGTCCGAAGCCCTGAACACGAAATGGGTCTGGACGTCTTCGCCCTCACTACCCACGGCGCACGACGCAACCTTGAACGCGGCCTTGAGGTCCTGGCTGGCAACCTGAATCTTCATCCTTGTTCTCCTGCAAACGGCTTGAGGTTGGTTTCCGCAACTTCCAAATCTGCACTGAACTTGGAAACGCCCTCGGAGAAGGCCGTCTCCAACTTCTTGATCACGTTGTCCAGATTGTCGGGGTCGATCCCCCGCTTCTGGCATTCCGCCCGAGCCTCTTCCTGACGCTTCTTAGCGGCTTCCAAAGTACCTGTCAACCGCTCCTTCAGGTTCGAGAGCGTCTCCCGCTTCTTGAGAGCGGCTTCCAACTGCATCGTAGGATCCGGCATTTTCTTTTTACCTCTCAGTCCGGTGAACTCGTCAGTCCCCTATATACTCTATTCAGGCTCTCCCTCGATCTCGACCTCACGGGGGGACCAATCCTCCCCATCCCCAAACAAACTTGGCTTGGGCTTCCGGCGCCTCTTGGTAGTCTGCCGAGCCTCACACACGGGCTCGTAATCACAGAACTTGCAGACCTTCGGAACCGGATGCGGATCGAAATTCTGTGCCAACAATCCGTCGTGAGCCTCGATGGCCCGTGCCGCCAGACCCTTGACTTCGTCCAGAGTGTAGGACACCCAGTCAATCCCTGTCTCTACTTGATCCGTCCCAGGAATGGGAGTGCCCGCAGGGTATCGGTAGTAACACCACCCCAACCGGTCTGGCAAAGTCCCCTGACGCAGATAATGGCAAAGGGCGGTCCACCTCAACTGATCTGGATTCGTGTACTTGTCTTTGTGCTTGGAATTCTTCCCGTCTAGAACGGTCACCCCAGGCAGAACGTTCGTGTTCTTGCGAACAATCACAAGGTCCGCTCGAACCGCAATAGGGTAGCTGTCTTGCTTCAGGCAACCGATGAACTCAATCTCGGGCCGCATCACGTCCCCAACCAACCGGTTGGCAACCATCGTATCCAGATAGCCCATTACCCCGCTCAGGCAGATATCGTAAATCTCCTGACGGGTAACCTCGTGCCAGTCGACAAAACGTCGAGCCAACTCCCGCTCGAACCGCTTGTCCAGGGTCTCCCGAGCGGAAGATCGCAGAGTAACCGGATTCTTCCATGCTTCGGTTAGATACATCCACTCGACGACAGCCTGAATCACAGTCCCCATGAGGAGGTGGTGCTCGGACCGCTGCTTCGGGACGGGCTTCTTTTTCCCAGGACCTCCCCCCACGTCGATTCCGGGCCAGCCGTAGTACCATAGGTACTGCTGAGGGCAGTTTTCGTAACGGTCGAACCCCGTCCAATAGAGAATCTTCTGCTGTTCCATCGTCAGACTACCTTAGCTCGTTCAATGTAATCGAGAGTCTTCTCCCGCACAGCTTCCGGAATATCAGGCAGGTTTCGCACCGTCTCAGCCAACGATTGCGTGACCGTAGGAGACAGCATTTCATCGACGTGGGTCACGAAATCCTCGATGGTCATGGTACGGGCTTCCGCTCGTACTCTACCCTGCAAATCGAAAACCTCGTCCGCAGGCAGAACCTTCAGAGGCCGTTCCACAACCTGAATGCCCTCTTTGGTAAACGAGAGAACCGCCACCGAGGGAGTGCGCTCCACGTTGTCCTGAATCAAAGACCCTCGGGAGAGAGCCCCGATATTCACGACCCACTTCCCAGGGGCAAATTCTACAATGCCCTGGTTCTTATGCCAGTGACTAAACAGCACGACCGAAGCATCCAGCCCTTTGAGGTCACTGTAGGAGATGATATCTTCATTCTCGAACATAGACCCGCCCTCGCTGCTGGCCAGGAGGTGTGCGGACACAACGAGGTAGTCCTCGTCCTTCTTCTTGATATCGAGAATGCTCTTGTCGTACTCCCTGCCAGGATAAGCTACCCCGACAACACGCACCTTCAAACCGTCCCGCTCGAACACCGCCTCATGCTCTCCGTACAAGCGTCGAATCGCCCCAGAGGCAAACAACACTTCAAGGGGCTGTTGGGCGAGGTGCTGCATATCCCCGTACACCACGTCGTGGTTCCCGGGAGTCAGGTACGTACGAACCCTGGAGTAGTGGGCCTCAATCAAACGGGTAGTCAGATAGTGGGGATTCCTCGTCGGTGCCTTGACGTGGAAAAGGTCCCCACCGTCCAACAGGGCGTCCGCGTTCTCTTCCTCTGCGATTTCAACAGTCTGTCGAAGCTTGGCGAGAATGGACTCGGCGTAGTCATCCTTACGGGACTGCGGAGACTGTCCGGCAAGATGAGCGTCTTTACGGTAAACTAGCTTGATCATTTTGAGGCTCCAAAAACAACGAGCGTCCCTTGCTCCAGAATTCCGTCAGTAGAAACCTCGGGCTCCGTAACCCCGTCAATTCGCTTGACGGCCATGGCCTCGTACTCTTTGTTCAAATCGATCCCGATGTAGTTACGCTTCAGCCGGAGGGCTACCCTGCCCGTAGTCCCAGACCCGCTGAAAGGGTCCAGCACGGTACATGGAACCGGCTCATGGGCCGGACAGTTACAGGTAGGAACCCACTCCCCAAAGACCGTGTTGTTCTTGTAATTGCCCGGGAACCTGGGAACGTGCTTTCCCGACCCGGAATCAAAATTCCCGGCTAGAAGTTCTTCCTTGGCCATACGGCCTTTCTTCCAATCCCGAACGTGACCGCAACCTGGGCACTTGACAGCAGCCGTTCTGACGAAAGCGCCGCACTTCTCGCAGGGCTTCCCCGATACTCTCTTCCAAGGGGCTAGACAGCGAGGGCAACAACCCCATGAGCTGGAACCTGCCTTGATCATGGTCTCAGGAAGCTCCTCGCAAAAAGTAGCAAAATGAGCGCCTTTATATGGACGAGAATAAAAAGACCAAATTGTTCTATGATTTCTCGTTACATCAATATCAACAGAATCAGAAGTGTCCTCATTTGATCCGAAAAAATCCGTAACCCCCGTCGTACTGGGGTCTCTAGTCTCCGCAGCCGTCTTTTCTTTGATCGCCTCTGCGTCAAAGAAATACTTAGGCTTCTTGGTCAGCATGAAAATGTACTCATGGGTTCTAGTACAGCGGTCCGAAACGCTCTCTGGCATGCTATTGATCCGATGCCAGATACAGTCGGATCTCAAATACCAGCCATCATCCCGCAAAGCCAGGGCTACCAGCCAGGGGATACCAACGAGGTCTTTAGGCTTCAGCTTACCGCAGGGCTTAACGCCCCCAGGCTTAGCCCCGCCCTGCGTAGCCTGCTTAGAACCTGCCAGATTTGACGGGGCATTAGGGGAAAAGCCCCCGCCACCCACATAGCTATCTGCGATATTAATCCAAATCACACCCGAGTTGTGTAACACTCTCCAGATTTCACGGAACACCACAACCAGCTTCTCGACGTACTCCTCTGGGGTTTCCTCGACTCCTATTTCACGTGCCTTGTCAGGGTGCCCTTCGGGCAAATATGAACGCAAGTTGAAATAGGGAGGCGAAGTTGCCACCATATGAACGGACTGGTCCGGTAACTGCTTCAGAGTCTCAAGCACGTCCTGTCCGTAGTACAACGAGGCGACACCAGGGCTATCCCCAATAGCGGCCTTCAGGATTTTAGGATCCATGCAAGTGTCCTTCACCGAAAACCTCTCCGCAGAGAGGACAGCTTCCCAGTTCTGCCTTCAGGGAGTCGACTTCAACCCCTGCTGCAATATACCCCTTCTCAGCGGTCTCCAACTGCCCCGTCAGGGAAGCCACCTCCGTGGCAGTCCCCGACAACCGCTTCTTGAAGTCCAGGGCTTCCCCCAGAGTCTTCTGAATCTTCAGGAGCCGATCGGAGGAGGGGAATTCAACCCCCTCAATCGCGGAGTACCGTTCCACGTCCCCCGCCGCCTTCTTAATGGCCGCTTGGATCTCGTGGGCTTGCCGCAACTGTGCCCCGAGGTCTTGTACGGAAACCGGTTCGTCAGGGATAATAGCTTGCTCGACACCCCCCAGGCGGGAAACCTCCGCCGCAGCCTGTGCAAGAGAGCCCTTCAGCCTAGAAGCCGTGGTAAGCGCTTTCTGGTACTTCTGCAGCTTGTCGGTTTGCTCGGCCCCAGGGATAAGAACCTTCTCGATAGGCAGGAGCCGAGAGACTTCCTTGTCGGTTCTCACAACCCTATCCCGCAACGTGGTGTGGAGGGCCAGATTCTTCTGGGCGCCCTCCAGTTCTGCAACCCGCTCGGTACTCGGAACAGCTACCTTTTCCACAGGGAGGAGTCGAGAGACTTCCCCCGCCGCCTTCTGCACCTTCTCCCTGAGCAGCATATGGAGCAACAACCCTTTACGGGCTTCCTCCAACTCGGCCGACTTCTCTTCAAGTCGAATGACCTCTACGTCGACCTCTTCCAAGCCCTCGAACCGCTCCAGGCCCTTTGCGACCTCGGATTCATCCTTACGTCGAGTCTTCAGTTCGGCGTTGGCGGTCCTGCGGTCAGTCTCAGACTCCTTCAAAGCTCTGTTCAACAACCCGACCTTTTCCACGTCCGCGATTGCCTCTGCGATCACCGGACCCGTCTTGTCGAGCAGGAACACCTGGGAGGAGTGCTGCGTGTCGGGGAACTGTGTGGCGATCTGAGGCCAGAGGGTGTGTCCGGAGGCCTGGACGGACGTGATTTTGAGTGCGTCCAGAGCCTCCGGAACCCCCTGCCCGACGTCATTGTACGTGACACCGTTGATCACGTAGCGGTTGATGGTCCCGCCCTTCCCGTTTGGCTTCTCAGTCCCCTTCTCCCAAAGCACGGACTGCCCGTCCTCGAAATCCATCGAAACCGAGAAATAGGCTTCTCCGGAACGAATGTAGGACTCACAAGCCGTGTTTTCCCAGACACCCCGCAGGGCCCGCATGATAGCGGTCTTACCAGAGTTGTTCTGGCCCGTGATGGTCGTCATCCCTTTGATTTCAAAGGAGATGTCCTTGAGTGACTGGAAATTTTTGATGCGGACTTTGACAGCCATTTAGGGCCCCCTATCTATTCGCCCTCGATCCCGCCTTCGTCGTCATCGATCTCAGACCCGTCCGTGGACAGACCCTTCTCCCCAGAGAGTTCCGCCAGCAGAGCTTCTGCTTCGTCGTCCCCCTCGACCATCTCCACCTCTTCTTCCTCTACGGGAGAAGCGGCGTGGGCGGAAAGCGCCTCAACGGTCTTCCTCCAAAGGAACTTGAACAGAGCTTCGTCCTTCAGAACCTTCTCTCGGAAACCGCGAAGACCCTGAGCACGGCACTCATTCCCGTCCGGACCTTCGACCGTGAACCAAGACCCGTCCTTGCGGACAATACGGTGCTTGGAACAAAGCTCGATGATCGTCGTAGGATTGTCGAACCCGAAACCGGAACGCAGGTGATAGATCCCCTCACGTCCCATGTTCTGGCTGACCTTGCACTTCTCGATCTTCATCTTGCCGATCAGGCCGACCACGGCGTCTTCGATCTTGTTCTGGAACGGATCGAAAACCCCTTCCTTCAGAGCGCCGATGCGGACAAGCTTGATACGAACGCTCGGGACGTGCATCCAAATGTTCCCGCCCTGGGGCTTCTCAGGATCCCCCTTGGCCTTACCGCCCGAAGTGTCCACCTTCGTACGAACCTGGGAAATAGCCAGCAAAGAGGACCCGTACTTGTTGCAGGCGTTCTTCAGCGTGGGAGCCACTCGACTCCAGAACCCAGCGTTAGCACCTACGCGAGCAGCCTCGTCGAGAGCCTTCAGGCTCTCCGCCTTGGTCTGAGAAGCTCCGACCGAGTCGAAAATGACCAGGGAAACGCCCCGCTGAATCATCTTCAAAGCTACGAAGGCCCCTGCGTCAAGGTTGTCCGGCTGGTGAAGCTGGAACCGAGCCTCGTCCTTGACCGGCACCCCCAGAGTCTCAGCCCACGACAGGTTCACTTCCTGCTCGTAGTCGATGTAACAGCAAGTACCCCCCGCCTTACACACGGCCGCAGCCATTGTAAGGGCGAGGGTGGTCTTGCCCGAGGACTCTCTACCGTACAGCAGGGTCACACGCCCCTTGGGCAATCCCGGGCAGGGTGCAACCCCCTTCTCGTTGGGCTCCCCGCCGATGTAGTAATCGGCAGTAATCGAACCAGTCCCCCAGTGAGGGAAAGACTGAGTGAGCAGCTTCGGGTCCAGCACCACGTAGCTACCTTCTTTGCCCTTGGTGTCCTTCTTCAGGTCCTCCAGGGCCAGCTTCAGGGCCGTGGGCGGCTTTCCTGAAATAGAAGCCTTGGGGGTTTCATTCTTCTCGACGACTTCGACAACACCCTCTTCGATCTCGCCCTGATCCGGATCCTCTACGGGAGCAATCCGCTTCTTGTTAGGAATGCCTTTTGGCATGTTACGCCTCCTTCAGTTGTGACCACAGGAAGAAACGATCGTCTTCCCGATAGAGCAGACCGGAATACTCCGTCTGCCCCGCCTTCTTACCCTTCATATACTTGTGGATCTCCAGGAAGAGATCCCGCTCCCTGGCTCCCAGGTGTTCTTCCTGGATTGCCCCTTCCCGAAGGAGCCAGAACCTAGCCCCCAAGTGAGCCGCCCAGTAAGCATCCGCCTCGTTGTGATTCCAGGACTTCTTGATACCGGATACGGTTTTGGCGGCCTCGACCATATCCTCTTTCTCCATCTTCCACTTCGGAGGACGCGGAATGCATTCCCGAGCACAAGCTTTGGTCTGTCCAGGAGAGAAATGCACGGCGTCCATACCTTCCAGCAACAAAGCCTCGTGACAATAGAGAAACAGCCCGTACATGCCCTCCGAGTACATTTCCCCAAAGATGGGGGACTCGATAGACACTTTGTCGGGTTTCTGTTCTTGAATCACAGTTCTCAACTCGTCCCGCTGGTGGAGGTATCGCTGGACGAAAGCAGGAAAATTGCGAGCAGGCGCCCTCAACCTTCCACGACTCAGGCACTGAGCATAGCCTTCAGGACCGGAAAGCTCGACGAGTGCCCAACCGAACTGAGAAAGCGAGGGGTCAAGACCGAGAACTCTCATGTCTCGACCCCTCGCAATCTGGGACTAGTCGTTGCTCGTGGGATCGATCAGACCGTCGAGTTCGGCGTCCACTTCACCGCTGGAAGCAGTCGCATGCGCCGTGGCAGTGGCCGGAGAGCCCTTGCCCATACGCTCACGAAGCTCGTCCAGAGACAGGTTCAGGGCCAGCTCCGAAGCCACGCCGACTTCGATCAGGCTCTTGGCCTTGTCCAGCAGCGGCTGGAGAACGGTCTTGATCCCCGGCTCCTCATACTTAGCGACAAGCTGCTTGAGGAACGACTTGCCGTAGGGCTGGAACGTCATCTTCTGGTAGGTGGCGTCCGTGACCGTCACTTCCACGTCCGAAGCCCCCAGGTGGAACTTGCGGTGCTGGGACTTGATCTGGTCATATTTGTCGGGAGGCATGCGCCAAACGTAGACCTTGGCCTTGCCCGCCTTGACGGCAACCATATCGATCTCACCGTCAGCCTGGATCGGCCACACAACGATGATCGAGCCGATGTACTCCTTGACCTGCTTGCCAGGGCAGAGCTTCAGGTACTCAGGGCCCTTGGCAAAGAAGTTGGTCCCAATGGCGTCGTCGAACAACGTCTTGACCTGGACGAACTTCGGAGACTTGGCCTCCAGAGCCGACGGGTCAATCGTGCCCTTGTCCATGCCGTTCCACCAGAAGAACGAAACACGGAACACGCCTTCCTTCGGGCTCCAACGATTGTGCTTCCGACCAACGTCATCGTCGCCCGAATCGATCCCGAACTCCATCGCTCCGATCTCTTGCAGCAGTTCTTGGTCACTCATCTCTTTTACCTCTTCTCACAGTGGTTGTTCTCGGCTCGGTCTTTGACAGGTTCCCACAGGTCGCTTGACCAGCCGATCTTATATATACTCTATCGGCGTCCCGTCTCTTCGGGGAAAACGACAAACAGGGTCATTTTTCAGTCGTTGGTCAGGGCGTTGATGATCTCTTCGTCGTGCGTGACGAGAAGACCAAAGGAATCCACGGCACTGGCAACCTTGTCCGTGCTCTTGGATTCGGTGATTCCAGCCAGCAAGGAGTCCAAAGGATGGTCCTGGACACTATCGAAATCCCCAGAAGGGATCGAAACCCCCAGGAACAGAGCCTCTACCTCAGCCGCAGGAGAAAGAGGCGCTTCGGTAACAGGGGCGGTATCCGCGACAAGAACGGGAGGTTCTTCCAAAACAATCGCCTCGGGCTCTGTTACCTCAGGAATCGGAAAGCATTCCTCCTTCTCCTCTGGGGCAGGGACAGTAACCTCAACGACGGCTTCCTCTTCCTGGACAGCAGGAGGTTCATCCGAGAGCAGAGCCCCTAGATCAAAATCCAAGTCCAGCTTGGGCTCTTCCTTCACTTCAACCGGAACGACTACCTCTGGTTCGACCGGACCGCTGTCCTGAACGAGCACTTCCGGCTCTGAGACAAGAGCACCAACCTCGTCCGCCAAACACTCAACCTCAGCCTCAATGGCCTGGGGGCTTTCTCCATCCCCCAGAACCTCTTGGCTCACCAGAATCTCAGGCTCCTCTTCTTCGGACGTCTCGACGGCCTCCTCTACCTCTTCGGCTACAGGTTCCTCATCCATCCACGCCGGAGTGGTGTTCCGACTCCTCTCGTCAGATTCCTCTACGGCAATCAAAGACTCCAATTCAGAATCCAAATCCTGAGCCGTGTCGAGCATTCCAGCCCCGAGACCTGGGACCAACTCAATAGAAGCGGCGTTCGCTGGCAGTCTGGACCCCCAACGAGCCCCCAGGCCTAACTCTTCCTGGCATATCTTCAGTTGGTCCTTGATTCGACCGGAAACATCCTTCAAGTCCGCCCGCTTGGCTTTGATCACCACAAGCAGACTGTCAATCTCATTAATGGCTTCTTCCAGCCGCGTCTTCTCCGAGACTTCCTCCCGCATCCGCCGATTCGCCCTGTCCTCCCTGTCGAGACGGGAAGAACCGGAACGGACCAAGGGGTCGTTCTCCATGAGGTCTTGCATCTTCTGCTCAATGAGAGCACTGATCTTGATAACCCTCCGATTCAAAGTAGCCCGCTGGCGGCTCCACTCTGAAAAGGAACGCTCCAACTGGGATAGACAGCGACGAACCTCAGAGGTCTTGAGGTTCAACCGCTTCGGGCCATAAGCCAGGGGGTCATCGTCCAGCTCGACTTCCATCGGAGCCAGACTGCGGTAAGTCTTCTCGATATCGGAGACGCTGACGAGATCCTCGAACGACTGGATTGAAGTGGTGGTGGTATCTGGCATAGGGGCCTCATGCAGAAAGCAGTGACGACCCTACTATACCCTATCGGCCGAAAAGGTCGGTGATGCTAGGCTGCGTCCCGTCCTGTGAGACAGGGCTCTCAGGAGCCTCCTCTATACCCGAAATCCGTTCCTTGGCCATCGGCAAGTATTTCTCGGACCGGTCGATTCCGATGTAGTCCCTACCCAACTGAAGAGCGACCATGCCTGTAGTGCCTGACCCACTAAAGAGGTCAAGCACCACAGCACGGGTAAGGGGCAGGTCTGACCCACAATCACACGAAGGCTCCCAACCCAAAGTACGAACGGACAGGCTACATCGAGAACCGGACCTCCCGTCCTTTCCGTGGGCCTCCCCGAGCGTGTCCCCCTCCCTACCCTGCACTCGATTGGGTCGGTCCGGAATCTTCTCTTTCTCTACCTGTCGAATCCACGGAGCACCGCAGACAGGGCAATACCCACGCTCACTGGTACCGGCTTTGATACAACGTTCGGGGATAGCGGGTGGCCAACAAGCAAAATGAGCCTTGGGGTACGGGTGGGTAGCTAAGTGCCACACATCCCCGGGATTCTTCCCTCCTGGATTGAAAAGCCCTCGCCCAACTCTACGGGGAGGCCCCGACATATCCCCCAGGTTCGCCTCTATGTTGTCAATCTTCCGCTCCCCCTCATTCTTCTCAAACCAGTTTTGAGAAGGACAGTGATTCCCGTCCTCGTCATAACTGCCTGACTCGAAAGGCACCCGCACAGCTTCCAGGTCAAAGAAATAGTGCGGTTCCTTGGTCAACAGGAAAATGTGTTCGTGCTTACAAGAGAACCTGTCTGAAACGGGTGATGGCATAGAATTTTTCTTTGCCCAAATATTGTCGTTGCGAAGACACCAGCCATCTTCTTGGAGAGCCAGAGCTACCCGCCAAGGAATTCCAATGAGGCTCTTCGGCATTAGTCCCGTCGACTTCTTATCTCGCCCAATCCCTGTATCCCCGTGAAGGGCCTTGACGTGTTTCCCTCCGCTCGACCCGCCCCACTTCGTGTCGTTAGCAAAGCTATCCCCGAGGTTAAGCCAAAGTTGGCCGTCCGACCGAAGAACCCGCTTCGCTTCATGGAGGATCTCGACGAGATGCAAAACAAAAAGTTCGGGGGAGGGCTCTTGCCCTAACTCCCCCTTCCAAGCCCCACACTTAGAACACGTCCACTGACCTTCTTCCTCTGAACCGGACCACTCGTGAATACACTCCGAATCTCCCCCGAAAATCACCGGCTCTGTTCCGTACCGCCTCAAAGAATAGTAAGGCGGGCTTGTCACGATCGCATGAACACTCTCGTCCGGCAACTCCTTCAGAACGTCCAAAACGTGCTGTCCGTAGTACAGAGTAGCCTTCGGCGGATTGTCCCCTACGGGAAGGATCAAAATCTCAGGCTTCATCTTTGTCGGTTCCCTTCTGGAAAGCTTTCTCCAAACGATCCCGAAACAAGGTGTTCCGCCGATCCTCGCGGTCATTCTCCACGGCCCGAGCCAGAGCGGTCTTCGTCCCCACAAGGTAAACCTTCTTCTTGGCTCGCGTAACCGCCGTATAAAGCAGGTTTCTCTGTAGCTGGTGCTTGAATGAGTCGACCAGAGGTACAATCACCCTATCAAATTCCTGCGATTGGCTCTTATGAATGCTGCAGGCAAACGCCATTCGTACATAAACAGCAAACTCACTGAACTTAAATGGTACAAATAGTACCGGATTCCCGAAAATCTTGACTTCGATCTCCTCGGTCTTCCGGTTGATGCGGTTCACCTTCCCGATGTCCCCGTTATAGACCCCCAGCTTGTAGTTGTTCTTGACGACCATGACGCGGTCCCCTTCCCGCACGATGTTCCGCCCCATGCGAGTTTCCAAGAGCCCTTCGGCTGCGGGATTGAGCAGTTCCCTCAGCCCCGCATTCAACGCCGTGACTCCTACCGGCCCATCATGCTTCGGGCTGAGAATCTGAAACTGAATCCTCTGCCGGTACATCCGATCCGCCAAACCCAGGATCGTGTTGTAAACCTCCGCCTCACCCTCACGCTCCAACAACACAAAATCATCTTCTGCTCCGCAACCCGTCTTGGGGAATTCTCCGTGGACGATCGCATGAGCCGCCGGAACAATCCCGCTCGTGTGGTCCTGTCGGAAAATCTGGGTGAGGGCCACCACAGGGAACTTCTGGCTTCCAGCCAAATCCCTCAGTACATTCCCCGGGCCAACACTCGGAAGCTGCGCTGCATCTCCAACAAACACCAAACGGCATTTATCGGAAGTACATGATAAAATACGGTACAGAAGGTGCTGGTCTGCCATGCTGAACTCATCTCCGACTATAACCCTGGCAGTATGTGTGTTTCCGTCCCCGTACTCCCAAACTTCCCCCTCCGCGTCCGTCTTGGCTCCGGTCCCCGTTCCAACAATGCCCTCGTACGTGGCTTCTCTTCCTTCATCCGAACTGACGTTCTGGGCCCCGAACGCCCGATGGATCGTAGCAGCCTTGGCGCCTGTCAAAGCCTCCAACCTCTTCGCTGCAATCCCCGTAGGTGCAACGAGTAGGTAAGGCTCCCCGATAGCCTGAAGGATCTTGACGACGACTTTCAGAGAAGCCGTCTTTCCTGTCCCGGGCAGACCGTTGATAATCGACACGGGCTCAATCAGGGCGTTTCTTACCCCTCGAATCTGGTCGGGGGAAAGCTGCAACCCCAACACCTTCCCCCAACCATCTACAACCTTGTCGACCGTTTGCTTCAAGGTATCTTCCGACTTCCGCTCAACTACAACCCCCAAAGAGGTGAGGGCCTCCGCATAGGCTACAGGATCCCCGACCCCCGCAGTTCGAACGCGGTCATGCAGGAGACGGGCGCACTCATTCTCTACCCTGTACCCCCAAGGCTCGTATACAGCCGTCAACCCAGGACGGGTTTCTCGGTCGAGTACCAACAACTTCTCCTTACTCGCAGTAACCAGAGCCTCACCGATTGCCTTCGGGGTCACTCCAGGGATATACCTCCGTACGGCATTCAGGATATCTCCCGAACTCAAATAGAGGTGACCAGACTCCTTCTGGGACCGGTTTACGTAGAGCACCGCTCCCTGAACTCTCTCAGGACAGTCGAGGGGGATATTCAAACGACTGGCAATCTCGTCAGCTACTTCGAAACTGATCCCGTCAATGCGGGTGAGAGCCCACGGATTGCGACTCATCACCTCTTCCGCTTTCTCTCGGTACATGGACCACAGGGAACGAATCTGCCCCTGGGGGACGCCGATCTTGAGAAGGAAGTTCAAGGTCTCGTGATAGGCTCGGATGGAATCCCACTTGGACGAGATAAGCTGAGCCGTGAACTTCGAAATGCCAGGGCTGGACTGTAGGGTTTCAGCATCCAGGAGTGCCTGGGGGAGGTTAGATCCAAAAGTCTTCTTGAGGGAATGAGCCACGCCCTCCCCTACCCCACTGGAAATCAACAACTGGACTACCGTGTCCGCGTCCCACCCGTTCTTGAACACGGGGGCTTTGTCGATAACCAACTGGCGCCCGTGCTTGGGGTGGTTCTCCCAGTGAGCCTCGAAACCAAACCACGTGCCAACTTCAATATCCAGGCCAACCACTTGACCCCTGACTGCCACGGTTTCCGAGCGGCCATCAGGCATCATCTTGAACACGTAGAAGGACTTCGCCGGATTGGAGAAGAGGACGGTGTTAATTCTGCCGGAGTAGTAGGTAGGAGTAGGGGAGGTCACAAAGGCCCTCTGTCAAAAGGTCGTGCGTCTATATACCCGATCTGGGCTTCTAAGCAGACTGCTCAGCGGCCATAGCCTGGGCTTTGATGAGGCAAGCTTCCCCGTCACACCCCTTATCCTCCTGGTCATGGCCAAGTACAGAGAGGTCGACAGGGCTGATTGCAGCCACCATCTGGCGGTAGGTAGCCTCGTCGATCTCGATGTAGGGGGCTTGGTCGTAGCCGTGGTCCCTGAGAGGCAGGAAAGACACGGACTTCAAACGGGTTTCGTAGGTTTCGAGAGCCGACTTGATGTCCTTGGCTTCCTCGGGTTTGAAAGTTACAGTGCAGTTGTGCGAGGCAAAACCATTCGCAATATAGCTGTGCCCATTTGTCACAGTGAGATCATACGTCACTTCGGGTTCTGCAGGCTCCACCGCAAGAACACGACGGAACACAAAATCGTCCTGAAGCAGTTTCTCCGGAATGCTTTCTCCCATATCCCTCATTTGAAGAAGGGTTTCCCTCGAAACTTCCTTATCAGGATGACAAGAAGCCCCGTGCCAATGGTCATTCAAGAAACGACTCTGACACCGATGTTCAAGAGTCCGCATCCGGTCCCTGAGACCAAAATCGGGAACTCCACCAAACAGATTGTGCCGATGCTTATCCCCGCGTTCCGCATAAGCCTCATTCTTGTGATCCTCAGCGAAACCGATCATTCTCATGAAACGGGCAGACTGTGCAGTAGACAGAGAGACAGTCCAAGTGGGGTCACAGTTGTAAACCTTACCGTTATAAGGAGACTTCATGGTGTGATCAGTGCCCTGTGCTGGTAAAAGAGCTGGCTGAAAACCTACATGCTTAAGTAACACACACAATTCTTCCGCTAATTTATAAGAGTTAGTTGTCATGACGTAAATACGCCCATTAGTATTAGAGAAATGCCCGTCAAGGGTAACCCCGCGCAAAAAAGCCTTAATAACCCCTTCTCCAGCCATCATAACAGGCCAAGGCACTCGTTTCAGCTTTTTCTCGTCGTATACACCCAACCACCTTAACCACAAAGCTCCCTTTTTAGAATTAACAGCGAGAGACAGAACGGGGTCCTCCTTGTTAAATCGGGCATTAACAATTGTACAGACCTTTGAACCGAACAACTCAGGAACTATTTCGTGAAACCTGTCTACAACAGCAGTCGCAGAAGATCTCTGAGTCAGACCGAATCCCTGGTCTGTGCTTAGGTGAATATGCCCATCAGAGACTATGAAGCCCAAAAGCTCACCCAATTCTCTTGTCATGCACGTAGGAGCCTTGAAATTACGGTCTGCATCCGACCTTCCGGAGAACTGGAACTTCTCTAACCTACGCTGAACGATCTGGTTCGTGGAGTTGTAACCCTTATGGTTGATCACCTCTACGAGATAGTCGTTAACCCCTATCTCACTCAAAGGCTTCCACTGAAATTCCAAATCCGGACCGATCACCCGAAGCTGGTGCTCAGGAGTACCGGTAAGAATCTGCCCCCCTTCACATACCACCCGCACCAAAGGCTTAGGCTCATTCACTACCAGAGCGGAAATCGGAGACCACTCATTGTCGGCGTTGAGTGCTTGCAAGGGTCCCGAGTAAGGATAAGCCCCAACTGGGCGGTCCTCCCCAAACATAGAATTAGACAACTCGGACATCCTGAGCCAACCCTGGCTAGTTCTAACCAGGGTGCTCCCTGTCAGACAGGACACCTGATTATCGGCCCAATACCACTGAAGGTCCTCAACCAGAGCCAGTTGCTCCCACATAGAAACGTCGGACTTGGACTTCCAGAAGTTCGGCTCCTCCACAGGGAAAGAAATCACGCTGGTGTCCGGAGCCCCGCGGTCCTTCTCGACAGGATAGCCCGCATCCCTGTACAGTTGAACCAGGGGAGAGGTATTCTGTACACGGATATTACGAATGTAGAACTGACTGTGGGGGAAATGGATACCAGGAGTAGCATTGCAGAGCAGCGAAACTGTGCCCGAGGGTTTGACAGACGTTATCTTTATGCTTTTAGGTATTCCAAGCCATTCACTATATGTTTCGTCCCACCTCAACAGTTCCTTATAGCCTTCCTTACACCAATTTCTAAACTCCGAACGCCCATGCTTATGCACGGCCTGCACAATGCCAGACATCGAACAACCAATACGACGGTTGTGAGCCATAACATTGTTCGTCTTTTGATTGTGTGTCATGACAAGAGTTACGGTCTTTGCATAGAGATATGCGAACTTCAATGTCTTGGCAAAGTCATCAAAAGAATCATGGTTAGCAGGGAAAGTCTCAACAAGGGTACATAATTCCATCGAGTTCAGCGTTTGCTCGCTGCAATTTTCCGTAAAAACAATAGAACAACAACTAACATTGTTGTCTAGAGCAATGCCCACAGTATGAAAGTCTTTGACAGTCAGATTGTACACATCCTCCAACTCTCGGACTTTCACTACAGCGGACACCCTGCGTGCCTCTACCCCCTCACCCCACACCTTCCCCTGCTGTTCCCGAGCGGCCAGCTTGTCGAAACACTCAGGGGAACAACAAGACTCCTCACGACGGCCAAAAGGAACCTCCAGGGCTCTCCCGCACACTTCACAGGGCTTGACAACACTGTCGCACTCGAAAGTCTCAAAAGGGTGCTCTACACGAAGGTCTTCCTGGGAATACGGAACCATGAACCCCTGCCGGATCTCACTGGCCGGAATCTTCCTCCCGTCCATAGTGAGCATCCCGTGATCGGGGGTAACCCGCAGAGATCCGCCTCCCTCGAACTGGATCTCCAGAAGTTCTGCACCCGAACGAGTCTTCCTGGGACGCCACGCACGCTGAACAGCCACCTCTCCAGTCTCAGGATTCATAGCATAGACCGGAACGTCGTTTCCAGTCTCTGCCAAATCCTTGATAGGAACAGCCCCTCGACCATCCGCGACAGCAATCAAGGTGTCCCCAGCAAAACAGGGATTGCAACCCTTGGCCCGCTTGTCCTTCCAGTCGGGCTTTCGACCCATGCGAGAGAAAGCCCGAGCGTTGTCCAACCAGAACAGTCCAGGCTCTCCGTTCTTAGCGATGGACTCTGCCGCCTTCGTGTAGTCCATTCCCACAGTAGCCACGAGGCTGTTGTTACTCGACCAACGCCACGCCTCCAGGGGGAGAGAGTACAACCTCCCCTCAAGTTCCTGAACGGAAGTTGATTTATCCGATTCTTCCTTCACGAGACGCTTCAGTTCCGCCCGCAACTCCCGCAGCCGAACAGTCTCTTCCGGCTGCTTCTTCTTCAGGAGTTCGGTTGCCTTTGTATGGTTCCCTCCCTCCATGCACTTCTGGACTTCTTCCTGAAGCGGCAGGAACCAAGCGTTCCGCTCTTGTGCCGCCAGCGTCTCGATAGAGTCCCGCAGACTTCGCACGGAGGGGACTTTGCTTGCTTCCGTCTCACGCAGAAGGGTCAATTCCCGTCGAAGAGCATCGCGCTCAGTCGGGTCCTTGAGATTCTGGAACTCTTCGTCGGCAGGATCCCCGAACAAAATAGTGGAACTTCTGCGGATCCCGCCAGCTACAACACACCGCCCAATCATGTTGATGATATCTGAAATGTGTCGTGAGGTGATCCAATAGGACTCCACACCTTCCGGAGGCGTGAGAACCTTCTTAATACTGTCAATGAGATCCATCAAAGGCCCCGGACCCGAAGCGGTTCCACCGAAGCCCTTGAGCGGCGCCCCACGAGGACGAACCTTCGTGTAGTCGATGTTGGCAGGCATGTAGCCCTTGTGGACAAAGCTGTTCAACACCGTCCCGACCAGCTCGACCCAGCCTTCGCGACTGTCCTCCACTACGAAAGTCTCGTCCTTGATCCTGGGGGTAAGGATCTTCACCTTCCCTGCCCCGAGCATATCCCCGCCGACTCCGACGCCCAGCATCGACATATCCATCAGAAACGTGAAAGGATCGGCAAAGTCTTCTTTGATGTTTTCGGTCGACGTGAACCCGCAATTTCCCGTGAGTAAACCATCTGCCAGAGTGAAGTTTCCGTACTGAGGGACGGTAGCGCAGAACACTTCTTCTTCGCGACCCGTTTCCTTTACACTGACTACGAACCAAGGTTCAACGTCAGGCCCTACCCCAACTCCGGGGAGTACGCTGTAAAGAGGAACCCCTTCGGCAAGCAGCGTGGTCTCAACCTCTCGTGCCTCAATACCATTCAGTACCACAGGCGACCCATAATGACTAATGTTGCAGATTGGGTAGGTGGGATCAACACTCACTAACCACCGATGATTCGCAGTACAGAAAACAGTCTTATAGGCCCCCCCTCTCTCCACGGTAAGTTTGACCAGCTTCTGAATACCGAACGACCGGACAGGGGCTTCGGCCCACGTCCCGTCATGGACCAGAAGAGTCTGTATGGTTCCAGCGACGTCTCTGATCTTCTTCACCCCATCGGCAGTGAGGATCTCTGTCTCTCCTGCGAAACAATTGTTCAAAATTGCCCCGCCCTTGATCATTACTGCATCCGTACCCATGGACCACAAACCGCGTCCAGGGGGAAGGAACTTGAAGTTGAACATACGGTCATACATCTCTTTGGCTGAAATCTGAGCCTTCTCTTCTTTCCACTCCAGACCCATGCCCCTACAGTGATGCTTCTGAATGTTGTAAACACCCTCTACAACTCTCTGACAGGTCTGATACCACTCTTCTGTTGGTCCATCAGGATTATTAGCAAACAAAGGCCTACTGTAGGTCCTCTTATACACGAAATATCCCAAAGGACCCCAAGGCGGCTGCTTGTCCTTGTACTGAGCAACAAACTCGGGCTTGAGGGAGAAGATGCGAACTTTTCGATCCTGCTGGGCGCCGACAAACATGCTTTGCTCCGAAGCGGTTATGACAGGGAGGGTCGGCCACAAACATCCGACCCTCTAAGCGAGCGCGATAGCCTTATTACTGTACCGCCCCGGCCTCTACGAGCCCTGGCAAAACAAGGCTTTTTACCTCCAGAATCTCAATCTCTCAGTAACATCCGAAGGATGCGCGTTTGCAGTCCGATCCAGGGGTTCAACTCGCCTCTCCGGACCCCTTTCTCGGATTCTGCAAGCACCCCGAGGACTTTTCGAAGAAAAACTTTCCCGGCCTTCTTGGCTTCAGGCAGGAGAATTTTTTCATAGCGGTAGGCGTTCATCCCCATCCGCTCGGCGGCGTCCTTCGGACGAACCCCCAGTTCATGCAGGTGGAGGATGGACATCCAGGTCATGATGTTCGACCCAACCTGTCTACACACCTTGATGGTCCGACCGCTTGCATCCTCCGAGTGAGTGTCTTCGATGCGTCGCAGGAGGAGAGCAACTTCCTTAGCTCCCTTGTCGATGAGGGCATTCGCCAGCGGGAACACCTCTACCTCAGCGAACGGGGCCCAGGTCTTCCGGAGGGACTCGACCGTGATCTCGTTCTTGTCCCCGAGGGAATCCAGGTACAGGCTGGCCTTCATGATCTCAAAGGCGAGCATCACCAGGTCGGTGCCGATCACCTTGACCAAAGCCGCCGCCGTCTTCTGGGTCATGTTCTTGGAATGGAGTCCGGCTTCATGGATGCTGAACTGAATGGCTTCATCCTCCGCCTTATAGGGAGGAGGGGCAACAAACTCCCGAGCCTGCTTGGGGTGCTCCAGGATCAACTGAGCCAAACCCGACTTGGCCTTCGGCTTCGCAGGGCCTTTAATGAGCATGAAACCGGTCGTGGTGTCATCCTCCAGGTACCGCTTCACAGGAGCTAAAAGCAGCTTGCTATCCTCGTCGTTAATATAGACCAGCTTCTTCTTTGGCTTTCCCGTCCCGAAGAGATCGGAAATGCCCGAGAGTTGAGCCGCCAACCCGATCACATCATCCCCAGCTACCTCGTTCACCTCATAGCCTGCCTTCCTGGCCTTGAACAAAGCCTCTCGGCAGTTCCGATCCCGCAGGTAGGTGTTCGACCCGTAGAAAATCTGGAGGGACTTAGCCATGGAGTGACCTCACTATTTAACCGCAGGTAGGAGAGCATCTAGGATCTCGGCAGGGGAGGGGTGAGACACCCTCATAGCCCTCCGAATCCGCAACCAGAGTTCCAAGTCCTCAGTACGCTCGGGGTCCAACCTTTGAACCAGGGAGACCAGCAGCTCGACCCCGATATCGTGGTCCTCTTCCCGTTCTTTATCCTTGGCGTCTTTCTTCATGAGATCCCGGACGATCGTCAGGACGGTCATGGTGTCGTTATCCTTGATGGACTCCAACAGGGTGTTAGCAACCCGTTCCGACCTTTGGTTCAGATCCCATTTACCGTCTTCTGCGGGGGCCCAGTGGGCCAGACAGCGGGAGATAATGGTATCCCTTACCTCTCCGATGTCGAAAGCCCACAGGACGGGGTAGACCCACTCTGAGGTGTCTTCTATAGACTTCAGCAATACGTCAGGTGCTTCTTTGGAGGCCCAGTCCATAGGGCCGATCACTACAGCCCCGAGAGCATCCCCTACAGCGGAGCCTTGCAGGAGTTCTGCGACGGCTCTCGCATCATCCACCTTTAGTCCTTGATCCCCGATCGGGGGGCACAGGAGCCTGCCTCTCGACAGGGCTTCTTCGATGGCCTTGTCCCTGGCACCTGGACCATAGTAGAGGAGAGAACTGAGTCGTGGCATTTGAGGACAGGGCTCCCGACAGGATTCCTAGTCCTCTTATATACCCGATCCAGCGAGATCAGCCCTTGAACTGGGACCCTACAGTAATGTGGAAAGTCCCTTTACAGGTGAGACAGCGGTATCGCTTCACGATCCCACCCCCTCCCGGGGACTCTTGGTCGAACACCGGTTCCGCCATGTTCCCTGGGCAGGTCTTCCTAGCTCGACAGTGGATCCAAACGGGAGTTTTGTCCTTGGCAATGGTAAGCTTTCTTTGTTCAGCCATTTTCTTTATGGGATCCTTCCAGCTTCTCTTAGAGCCTCCTCGACTCTACCCGTCATCAAGAGGACTAGCTGATCGAAATCCGTGGCTCTTAACAGGTGTTGGTTCACAGGAAGCTTAGGACTGTATGTTTCAGATTCTATCAGAGGCACCATCAGTTCCCATAGATCCCATTTGATATCCATGGGGAACCTACACCGATCCGATTCCCTATAGGGAGCGGGAAGGGTTAGTAACACCCTTACGATGAAGGAGGGGGCACAGCGATCTGTCCCTGGGAAGAACGGTTGGGCTCTACCCCCCATCACGTACAAACAGGCGAGAGCTAGATTCTCTGAGAGGTTCATGTTCCTGAGCTTCTTTTCTGTTCGTCCCTCTACCAGAGGGAGTTCTATAGGCTCAGGAACGGATCTGTCTCTTTGAGAGGATCCGTTCACCAGGATTTCAAAGAACCAGGATCCAGCACTCACCATCCGAAGGAACCAGTACAGCTTCTTTACTACCTACAGGACCAGCACTAGCATCAGGACTTGAACTTGAACCAGCACTCTCAACATCAGCACCGTTCATCAAGACCTACTTAAATAGGTCTTGACTCTAGAGCTGTGCCGACGTCTAGGCTTAACCCAGATCCCTCGGTAGTAAGCCCGGGGCCCAACGGTGGGGGCTCCTTTTCGTTCCGAAGAAATCCCGATAGGTGAATCCCTCTTTGTGCAAGAAGGAATCTACCGATCAGCACCTCTTTCACGCTTTCTGGATCCATGGCTAAACTGATCTCGACATCTTGAGAACGTCTCAGGATACCAGTTGAGCCGACCCAGTCAGCATGCGCGACACGTCCGCAAAAGCGACAATGGAACTTCGTCCCCGTGCGATTCTTACGCGAGATATAGCCGCAGGAGGGACATTCCTGCGAAGTATACGCAGGATTGATCTTTATACAGGGAGCCTTGGTCTCAAGGCTGTGCTGGAGTGCTCTGTAAGCAAACCGTTTCTGGCCTGCGCATCCGGAAAGGTCGAGGTCCTCAAGGACAAAGACCGTTCCAGGATGCTTAGCTACAAGCAGGTTAACTATTCGTCCGGTCTCTGTTTTAACTAACCCCGACAGCTTCGACTCCAGGGTTTTCAACCTGAGAGAATCTTCTTTGAGCCCTTGCCTCTGGCGGTTAGCCCTAAGTTTCTTGATTTGTTCCCATTTCTTGTCGAATTTGGGCTTAACGTCCTCCCCGTACAAGTCTCCCGAAGAGGTAGCTGCCAGGACGTTTAATCCTACGTCTAAACCCAACCTAGGAGCATCCAGATCAACCTCAGGGATCTCGTATTCCTTTTTCTCTACGACCATGAACCGCCAACGACCGTTCGTTGTCGGTTGACACTGAATCGTCTTGGAGACTTCATCGGCATGAGCTACGTAAGGATTCCCGACTAACGGTAACCAAACTGTTTTTCTTGGTTCAAGAGTAGAAATTTTCAACCAATAGTCAGCTATAATCGTCTCTTCTGGATCCGTTAGTTTAGAGGTCATCTCCGTGAGGTACATGGGGGATCCATAACGGACCTCGGGTTTCTTACCGCCAAAGGTATCCAACAGATCCCAGTAAAAGTCGATTGCTTCTTGAGAGATAGTAGCTGAGGGTTTACTTACGGAGTACTTACCCACGGCGTAAAGTTGTCGAGCCTCATCCTCTGTTATTGCTCCCTCTTTCTTTAACAAAGTTATCTGTTTTTTGATCTTACGAGAGTAAGTTGCAGCAGCCCAAGACCTGACGGTAACCACTGCTTCATCCTGAGCGTTCTTTTGGATTTGGGAAGTGAGGACGTCAGATCCCGGGAAAAAGGCTTTCATCTCCTTACGGGAGAGGCTGAGCTTTCGATTCCCCAGAAGGGTCTTGACACAGAGGGTACGATAGGATAGAAACTCGGCGTAGAGATCCTCGACCTTTGAGCGCTTAATGGGGTTGGTGTCTGGGTGGAGAAAAAAGAATCGCGACTTCTTGGACTTCATGAAATCGAGCCTCCACTAAGGGGAAGTATAGGGGAAATATTGGAGGGAGTCAAATCCACTTCGGAGACCCGAAATGAACGCTGACTCTTTCACCCGGGTTAAATGTTACCAATCAGGGCACATTATAGGCTACCTATGGGGACTGTTGAGAACCCTTAGGACCATCATCACCAGGACTCAGACCAGGACTCAGACCATCAGCACCAGCATCCTTAGAACCAGCATCAGGACTCGAACACGGACTCTTAGATCACTTCTGAATTTTGAGATCCCGATCTGAGGGTTCAAGAACCTAAGATCCTAGGGCCTTAGGATCCTGAGAGATCCTGAACCTATGTTCTAGAGGATCTGTTCTCAGGGGTTAGTGGGTCTTCAACCTGTCCTCTACTTACGTAAGGGACGCTTTCTTAGGTCTCACCACTCGGGACTTACTCGGCTGCCGGAGGATCTCTGCTCAGGGGATCCGTCTTAGTCGGCTCCGAGCCACCTCCCACCTTTTGGGTTAGGGAGATTTGCTACGGGGGAATCCTTTTATGTCAAAGAACCCGTACCCCATCATGGGTACTGTTTGAGCGTGGACAGCGATCCCTCAGCATACTGGGTCCTACATCAAGGTTCCCAGTCCGAACCTCCCCCTCGTTAAAGGAGAGTCGCAACGGCTTCTGTCCCAATCTCTTGGACCTCCTCAAGTCTCCCGTGTAAGCCTCGGGGAGAACAGCTCAGGAGGACCACGCTCAAAGAACAAATAGACACAAGCCCCTTTATAGCGGGAACCTGGGATGCTGTCAAGAAGAAATTAGAAGGGAACTGGATCGGAGGCAGTGATCCGCTGGAAAGCCAAGGATCTTTTCTTGGCTGTCTTGTAGCCGGAGGTCATGGCTTCGATCTCAGAACGGTCGAGCACTCTGTTGATGAGCTTCTGGAGGTGAGGATCGTTGGCGATGATCTTGGGGACTACGGAGAGCATCTTGTCCTCTAGCTGTCGAACGTAAGCATAGGTCACCCCTGTCCGCTCAGCTACCTCGTAGCGAACACGCCCCTTAGATATCTCGTTATCCGAGAGAGTGTCAAGCAGTTCCCGAATGATGGTCTGCTGGAGTTCGGTCTTAGCCCGTTTCAGGAGGGCTTGGAGGATAGCTGTACGGATCTGGACCATCTCAGGGTCCGCTGCATCGTCCATGATATGGGAGAGGATATCCTGCTGAGTACTAGCCCCCATGCCCTCAAAGGTAGCTACATCCGTTCGACCGTTCTGACCCTTAGGGTGGTCCTCATTATCTGGCACATGGAGGATGGGCTTGTTCACGTTCCATTCACCCCTGTTACCTGGACCGGAGTGCTTCTCCGTCTTTAGACTCTTCAACACCCCCCAAGCTCGACGCCTGACGAACTCCGCTGCTCGGTTGGCTGCTTCGATGATCGTAGCCTTACCGCTGAGGATACGGTCCTTGAGGAATTCCCCGATGGCGTTGAACATCCGATCCACCTTCTCACCTGAGGGACCCACGCCTGCCATGAGCCCTTGAAGAAGTTCCTCTGTAGAGGTGGTGTTGATCTTGTCCAAGACCTTCGCGAAGGTGAAAGCCGCCCTCTTGTAGAGCCCCGTGTCCTTGGGGAGGAACCACTCCTCAGAGATGGGCTTCTCGATAAAGTGCTTCTTGGCTGACGCGAGGCCTGACACAGGGCTCTTGTTGGACCAAAGGCCCTCAGACACCCCTGCCACGCCCTCAAGGACTTGAAGGCGAGCAACCATATCAAGCTGCTTCATGAGGGACTGGTCCATGAACTGGGCTGCTACCCTTAGATGGATTGACCTCGGATTGGCCGAAGCCTGCCTCTTCAGCTTGTGGAGGTGCGCGGTCAGTACTTGAAGATCCTGAATCGTGCTCATAGCGGGGTAGCCTCGTTCATATTCCCTACTTGAAAGGAACCTATAGCCGGAAAATTGTGGGAGGGCGGGTCGATTCTGGTTTCATTTTAGGGTGGGTCGGTGTATAGAGGATTAGAGACTTGATTCAGGGAGACTAGGATCATGGACTGGAAATCGGACTGGCTGTTGAACGGGCGCGTGGTACAGAATCGCGGTGGGTTCCATCCTACATGGACGTTCGGGACCATCAAGAAGGTCGGCAAGACTCAGATTCGTGTTCTCATGGATGGGCCCGGGGAAGCGGAAGAACCTTACACCATCCGAGGTTACAAGGTGGGGGAAAGCGGTTTCAAGAGTCCCCGTTTCATCCGCATGATCACGGCAGAAGAGGAAGCCGAAATCCTGCAAGAGGAAAAGACCGAGAAGTTCCGGCGGGAAAGTATCCACCGCCTTCGGGACACGGTATGGTATGAGCAGCCCGATGAAGTTCTGGCCGCCGTGATCGAGGCGTTGGACAAGACACAAGGAGCGGTGAAGGAATGAAACCTTCCCGTGCCAGCATAGAGGCCCTAATTCGGGCCAAGGCACCCCCTACGCTGCTTCGCGTCCTTGAAGACTACGTTTGGGAGCGGGACGGGGAGCAAGACGTGGTAGACGCCTTTGCAGCGGCCTACGAGGACTGCGACGAGAAGGACTCTTGGAGTCACGAACATCGGGCCGCAGTTCTGGACGTGGCGATCAAAATCGGCCTCTGTTGCCTTGTGTCGGACGAAGTGTACCAAAACCAGAAGTCCAGGACGGTGGATTCCACGGGAAAGCCTCCGGCTCTGCCGTGGTATCGTGGACATCGCGTGGTACACTTGCAGAACATGGAAGAACTTCTGGAGTCCGTCGACGACTTGCTGAAGGAGTAGACTGAAAATGCCCGGACCCAACTTCAAAGAGACCAAGACCATTCTCCTAACCATCGCTGGCTCTCGGGCCTATGGGATTCACCGTCCAGGGTCTGACGTTGACCTGAAGGGCATTCTCGTGCCTGAGGAGCGAACCTTTTTCTGCCCCTTCGACAGGTTCGACCAGACCGAGGACGTGTCCCCCTATCTGGGATTTCTCTATCCGGCAGAGATCAAGGTCGCGACGGAGACGAAACTAGAGGGGGTTGTCTACGGGCTCATGAAGTTCATTTCTCTGGCGACGGAGAATAACCCGAACATCCTCGACTTGCTGTATTGCCGTGAAGAGGAGGTGCGGATCTGCACGCCGCTGGGCAGGAAGCTGCGGGAGAACCGCGACCTCTTCTTGTCGACGAAGGCTCGTTTCACGTTCACGGGCTATGCTGTCTCGCAGTTGCAGAGGATGAAGCGGCACCGTGCGTTCCTGTTTGGCAACTACCCCGACCACAAGCCAACTCGGGCCGAGTTCGGGCTCCCTGAGCACCACAAGACCGTGAAGGCAGGGCAGTTGATATCCCTGATGAACCTCACGGACCGGACCCTGACGGACTTGGGGGTCGCGAGCGAAATGTTCTCGACGATCCGGTACGAGAAGGCGAACACCATCTCTACGCTCTCGGCTGAGGCCCTGGAAGTTTTGGGGATCTCCGAGGAGGGGTTGAATCTTCTCAAGCAAGAGGTGAAGTACGCCCTGGCTCTGAAGGACTACCGCGGGTACGAGGAGTGGCTTGTCACGCGGAATCAGGTCCGTTCGGAGCTAGAGGCTAAATGTGGTTATGATGCCAAGAACGCCGGTCACCTTGTCCGCCTCATGAAGATGGGAACCGAAATCATGGAGACGGGGCAGGTTCACGTTTGGCGTGGGGGGATTGACAGGGAGGAGATTCTCGAAGTCCGCGAGGGTCGCTGGGCCTACGACAAGCTGATTGAGTGGGCCGAGGGGATGGAAACGAAGATCGCGGCTCTCTACAACGCCGGAAATTGCCCGCTCCCGAAGGAGCCTCAGCGAACGAAGATTCGGGAGTTGTGCATCGAGATGATGGGCGAAGCGTTGAAGGGGAAACTGTAGGTAATGAACCGAGAGTGGACGGTACATGAGCATCACGCCAAAGCGCCTTTCGACAAAACCTACACGAGAACGATAGGTGCCTACGACTGTGTCGTCCATTTCAATTTCCTCGGCTGGAAGTGGTACGTGACGACCAGCGACCGCTATGAGGACAGCGTAGGAGAGGGCGGCCCGATGAACTTGGGCGCCGCAAAAGCAGCGGCTTACAAGTGTGCCTGGAGACTGGTGCAGAAGTCCGTGAACGAGCCGGTTGACTGAGGGTAAAAGATATCCGGGAACCTTCTGGGGACAAGATTATGAAGACATCTTATAAACCCGACTCCTCAGATTTTCGACCTCTTTTATGAACTTTAAAACCACCAGAGTCGTCAGCATACCGAAAACGAAATTCCTCACAGGCACCTCCTAGCCCCCATACGATGTAATATATGGTGGCTAGGTGCAGTTGTCAACATAAATCTGTACTCTGAGAATATATATGGCAGAAACCCCTCTTGCATAGGGTATGTTCGGGAGAAAGGGGGGTTCCTGGTCATTCGACCTTTAGGTAACCCTCGCGTTCGGGTATTGTATCGGGGTACCCACTATCTGTTTTGAAAAGATGTCTCTACCCTTTCAAGCAAACTTCCAAGAAGACCTCGTGAACTACTGGAGGGATGAGCTACAGAAAGCGAAGAATCCCTCCCATCAGAACGGGACGTATGAAACTGTCGGAACAGCCTACTATGAAGCAATCCGAACCCCCCGAGTGCTCGCTGCTCCAGGGGTTACTGAGGAACAGCAAAAAACCGGACGGGACATACTGATTCGGCACCTCGTTCAGAAAGACCTGTCCCGCGTACTTGCCTTTGAGAAAAAGGTCCGAAGCGAATCCCCACGCCTGATTGCTGAAAAAGACCCAGAAGGGAAAACTCAAGAGATTCAAGCGTCGCTAGACTTCTTCGATGGAAGAGAACTAGCCACCATCTCTGGTTGGGGAGAACCCCCTCACCGTATCTCCTGTGAAATTAATTCTGGGTGGGAAGGGGATTAACCCCCACAGGAACCCTGACGCCTCTCTGCCCTCCTCCCCTCGTTCGATTTCAGTTTCATTCCCTCTCCCGATGGTGTATACAGTAAATGCAAGGGCGATGATGCCCTGGGAAGGAGAATGGAGATGAACCGGACCCTGCGGACAGTATTTGCGGTGGCGGGTATCCTGCTGGCCTTAGTGCTTCTTGCACGGGCTCCTATTCCTGCAGAGACCCTCGCAAAGCTCAATGACCCTACGTCAGAGCTTTGCAGAGCCATCTGCCCTATATGCCTCCAGCAGCCGGAGTAAACACAATGAACCGGAACACTTTGCTGGTAGGATTCGGGATCGTGTGCCTGACTATTGCGCTCGGCCTCCTTGTCCCAGAAACCTTCGGTATCATAGGAGTACTTCTGACAGTGGCCTTTGCTCTATGGGCACTCCGAATGGTCACTCCACAGATCAAGAACATGAGAAAGGATGTGAGCATGCTAATCAGAACCCAAACCGGAACCGAACAGTCATGGTGGCGCCGTCAGTCCTCAATCACCCGAATCGCTATTGTGTTAGCGAGCGTCTTCGTCGTGGTTCCTCCGACAACTTTCCTGGTTCTGTTCGGGAGTGCTACGCCCTGCGGGGTTTTGAAGGGGTCCCTGCAGCGTAAGCTCACTCAGCGCTTGATGCAAAACGAGAGCCCGTTTGCTGCTCTTGGGCTTTCTCTGGGCGGCGTCATGATTGACCGTATGGTCGACTCCCTGAGCCCCCTTGAGTGCTTGGAGAAGCTGCCTGACGTGTGGTCAGGCGGCGACGCGCTTGCGCGTGATGCACAATTGTTAGAAGACTCTCGTGGGGACAAGGTAGTGACTCCTACGGCGACACCTCTTGAATTGGCCTCTAGAGGGAGTCGCCCTGGTTTTCGCGGAAAGGGCTGTGTTCTCAACTTCGAAGTTATGGGCGGTTTGCAGGGCATTAACTATGTCAAGGCATATGCAATTGGAGCTGAAGACGATATTCTAGACTCTACTATAGACGCCAGTGATCTGTCGATAGGGACAATCCTGGAGTTCAGCTTCTCAGAAGCTGACTGTGATAAAATTCACACGGTGAGATGGCAAGGGAATTAACCCACCAGAAACCCCCATACGATTTCAGTTTCATTTCTTCTCCCGTTGGTGTATATAGGGGCGTGAGTAAGAACCAGGAGGCTCCTTACATGACCCTCGGCTTCAACCCTTTCGTGCGTCGGCAAACCCCTGAATCCAAGTTTACTTCTTGGACCCTCTCGGACGAGGAAATTCTCCAGCGTGTACGGAACGCCTGGGGCACCCGTAGGGCTGGTTACCGTGACGGGGTTGTCCTCGTGCCGGTGGACCCCACGGGTTTCTTTACGGGGCTCGTGGAACTCCAGGAGGGGGATTCCCTGCGGGGTTCTTTCATGCCCCGTCAGCCTGGGGAAGAGCCCCGGATTTCGATCTGCCTGGATCCCGGTGTTCCCGGCCCCTCTCTGCGTGACCGCAAGGCTCCGGCCAAGCACGTCGACGTGGTTCTCTACAGCCGTGAGACGTTGGCCGAAGACGGCGAAACTCCGGCTTTCGACTGGAACATTGTCAGCGTGAACGGGAATCCATGCGAAGGCCCCATGCCCATCGAACCGTTTACGCTGATGGCGAACCACTTCCACGTGAGCGGCGGAACGGCTACGGGCATGACGCCCGAGCAGTTCGAAGCTGCGTTGAAGGAGTCGTTCCTGTTCTGGAGGGACAAAACGTTCATTGGGTAAAAAACAGTTGACAAGTCCGATTCGTCGACTGTATAGTGCTTTTTGTCCCCAGGTACGCCAGTGGTAGTGCGGGTCGGCTCTGGTTTCCGACTGGACACATGGTTCGAATCCTGTCTTGGGGGCCTGTTCTGTTGTTGGGGAACGCCAGTTGGTAGTGCGAGGCGGCTCTTTCATCCGCCTGGACGCAGGTTCGAGCCCTGCCCCCAACACGATTTGAGGAGAGATAGAGAAAATGTCCATCGAGTTCCTGTTTCAGTCCATCAAGGAACGCCGTCGGCCCGAGAACGTGGCCCTGGCAATCCGTGATCTCATCGGAGATCGCCTGACCCTTCGCCAGAAGGCTGTTCTCGACAAGGCTGCTACCTACGGATGTACTTCTTCTTACATGCCCTCGCAGTTCCGCCGTGCGGAGACGACTCTCGATGGACAGATCAAGGTAGTCAAGATCCTGTTCCCGAACGTGCCCGCTCCGAAGTCCGATCTGCCTGAGCCCGAAGAACTCAGGGCTTACCTGGATCTCCTGACGAAGGATCTTCACAAGACCGGAAACGACTTCAAGGCAGACCGCCTCAATCACGAGGGCCGTCTGAATGATCCTGCCCTCCCGAAGGGTCATCGAGCCTACAACAAGAGGTTTCGGCTCCTCTCTCGCATGGAAGAGAAACTGGTCCGCTGGCAGAACAACGTGGAGTTGTGTGACCTCGCCCAGGTTGCCAAGTCCCGTCTCGCTCTGTATCTGCCGAAGGCGGAGTTCGAATCCGATCTGGATACCGCCTGTTTCGTGGCCTACATGACGGCACGACTCAACGTGCGGTCCACGTTCACGTGGGGAAAGCAGGAACGGGCAAACGACCAGATCGCCGATATGCTCCTGGCTCGGCTGGAAGACCGACCCGCTACGAACTGGCTGGCTGTCGCCCACGTCCACACGGACCCCAGCATCATCGCAAAGCTGACGGAAGAGCAGCGGGGCCGGATGCTAGGTCTGTGGTTCGACCTGATGAAGAAGTGCGCCGTCCTACTGGATAAGGCTGCGGCAAACAACAACCTGGACCTCAAGCGTATGATCGTGAAGCGGGGGAATGACAGCTCGACGTGGAATTCCGTGGCAGGGGCTTATAACAAGGCCCGTGACGGCTGGATTTCCACGCTGTTTGCTCTCGGGGCGCAGTCGGTGCTGGATGCTTTTGCTCCGACGAAGGCCCTGCGTTTGATGGCTGCGGACGTGGCCTACATGCACAGTGCTCATGGCTCTGGCGGGCTGGAGCCGGACACGGCGGTGTGGGGTGCTCTGCCGAAGCCTTGGGACATAGTCCTGGGTCGGAAGACCTGCAACCGCAAGACCATTGAAGCGGCTTGTCAGAAGTTCGGCGTCGAAGGAAAGGGTTGGGTTTCCCCCCGCCCGAAGACCGTGGCTGAGTTCAAGCCGACTCCGGAACTGGTCCACGGGGTGATTGTGTCATCCCCCGAGTTGGGGGCTATCCTGCGCAAGGCCAACTACTTCTGCGGGCCTTCTCAGAGCCTCAAAGAAGTTGGGGTGTTTGTCGACAAGCTTCCTGTAGGCGACGTCATGGTAGCTTTTGACCTCTCCCCCGAATCCACCCCGCCGCGCAGTTGCTAATCCTCTCTCAGTCCCGTCCCCAGAAGCACCCGATCTAGCAAGTTCGCTCCCCGCCTGCGTTTGAACCCTCTTTCAAAATAATTCGTTGACCGATTTCCAGGGCCGGAGACTATGGATCTTGTCCGCGACCCGACAAGTTGAAAAAGGGTCATCGTCGCGGGCGACACAGTCCCCCACAGCCTGAGATGCTTTGCATCCAAGGAAGGAGAAACCATGGCACAAGCCGCTGTAGAGTCCTGCCCGAAACCCCTCCCAAAACCTAAAGATTTCATAAATTCAATTCTTATCGTTGTTGGTAGTGCAACCGGATTTGTCCCTGGTCAGAGCATGCTTTTCAAGGATGCTGTGCCCGCCATTTTGGAGGACGCCGGATTCGACGAGTCTCAGGTTCCGCCCGAGTGGATGTTCCTGAATGAGGTTGAAAGAGTGCCTCATCTTCATGCCAGGGTGAGATGGGCTATTAAGGGACTGCAAGACCGTAATCTCATGCCCCGAATACGGGGGTCTTTGGGGCTCACCCCCGAGGGCGTCGAGATCGCTCAGAAATTGCATGACGCGAAAGTTTCGGTGTTGGACTCCCAGGAGGACAGTAAGCTTTCTACTGCATTGTTGAAAGCCCTAGGCAGGCAGAGCGGCTACTCCACGGATCCGGTAGCTGAGAGCACAGCCCTTCATTCCGCTTTGGTCGAGTTCGGGGCGGATTTGCGAAAACCCAATCTGGAATTGAAACAGCAGGTCCGCTTGTCCTACCAGAATCTTCTGGAGCAGCATCGTTCCAAGGTCCGTCAGGCGGGTGAAGGAGAGTGGGCTCTGTCGAAGATCGGGGTCAGGAGATCCCTCTGGTTGGCCGACCACACCCCCAATGCCACTTCACAGTGGGTGAACCGGAACTGGGATGAGATTTACAAGAACGCTTCCCGCCTCCTGACGTTCTGCCTCCCCAAGACGGCGGTCCTGGGGGAGATTGACGACCTTATCTATGACAAGGTTGCCGTCCTGATCAAGAGGAACTCTCTCCTCTCCCACCTGGAAATGGCCGAAGGTAGAAAGCTCCCTACGGTCAAGAACATTCTCTGGATGATTCGTTCGAGTGCCTACACCCGCATTCGAGGGTACGGGGTGGACGCCCATATGCGGACCATCAGCGGGGCCCGCACGGAGCGGGGGCTCGACGAGAAGAGAGAATGGCAGAAGAAGGTCCACGGGTACGTCGACAACAAGGGTCATGCTGTCCCCCCTGAGCCGATCCATTACCCGAACAAAGCCCTTGCTGAGAAAGAGGGCGCCTATTTCGTGCCGGAGTTTGAAGACCGTGAGTTCATTGACCCGATGGCGTGGCCGGACAAGGCCGCTGAGGGCATGGACCTGATCGAGAAATCAGAGGCCGTCGTACACAAGACTTTCGGAGAGCGGGAGGGGTTCGACAAATACCTCTCTGTCTGGCGCCGTCATTTCCTGGAGGGCTGGAACTTCGCCGAGATCGCTAGCGAGTGGGGGGTGTCATCCCCCTGTGTGGCTAAGTACGCTCATGAGGTCAAAGAGGTGTTGCGTCGGGCGGTAGAGCGTGGACAGTTGGAATTGGTAGCAGCCTAGTCTAGAGCATCGAGTTCTTTATCCACGTCGTCAGGGCCATTCACGGCCTTGGCGGGGTCCCCTCGGTACATGATCTTCTTCGAGAGAAGTTCCTCGTAATCGAAGACCCCGCCCGTGGGGAGCATTAACTTGTTGTTGTACAGTGCCCGAGCCAGAAGGGCAAAGATGACCTCAATGGCGTCCATCAGATAACCTTCTCGCTTCAGGTCCTGGACGAAGGACATCGTGTTGCAGGCCACGGCTTTCGAAGTCAGTTGTGACCGGCTCAAGGAGGAAATGTGGTCGGCCCACTCTTGTAGGGATTGAGGACGGGTGGCGCTCATGCTGCGTTCTCCGGTGTCTGGTTTCTATGGACGTAGGGAGAGAGGGCCAGTTCCATGGTTCTCTTATTGACCGCGAGTTGCGAGGCATTCCGGAAGTCCATCTCGAACCATTCTCCGCCAAGTTTGTAACTTTGGGCCCCCTTGATCACGGCGTCAAAGAGGTTCCCCTCCATGGTCTGAGCATAACTCATGATCTCGTCCAGGGTCCGGTCGAAATCGTCAGTCGGGGACGCATAGACAGAATCCAGGGTGATTTCGTCAACAGGATTGTGCTGTCCCTGGCGCCAGGATCGGGCCGTGCGCTGTTTCATGTCCTCGGAATTCCAGGTGTCTCGGTCCAGGTGGATCACGGTGTCAAAAGCCTGGAGGTTCTGTCCCTGCATGTAGGTCTGCCCCAGGAGGGTACAGGTCTTGAATCGCGCCGAGGGTGCTATCACCACCGACAAAGCGAACTGCTGCCACTCCGAGGGTTTGAACCTGCGAGGGATCTCCAGTTCAGGAGCGTCCTTGGGGGAGTAGTCCCTCGCCGTCAAAGGAAGACTGAGCCCTCTGTACTCCGTCAGGGGTTCCCCGTTCTTGTAGATATCGATGCGGTTAGAGAGGCAACAGGCATGGTAGCCTGGAAGATCCTCGGACAGCCGCTTGGCCGTCATTTCCACGAGAACTTTGTCGTCCGTGAACAGAAGGGCTCTGGTGCCCTCCGCAGTGTCCATTTTCTGCTGAAGGGTCTGCGAAGCGACGTCCAGTTTCGGGGTTCCGGCTCCAGGGATGATTTGCTCCGGATAGTTTGCCAGGACGGCCAACTGCCGGAACAATGGCTTGAACTTCATCCCGAAGGCTTTCTCCACTCGGGGATCTCGGGCCTCGGGGTTGATCCTCTTCGTGACCTTGCCGGTTTCGTCTTCGATTTCGATATAGCCCAGGTCACGGAACTTGGAAACCATGCCGCGCATGGCACGGGCAATCTTCTGCGTTGCCTCGCGATAGGCTGCTTCTACCTCAGGAGCCATGGTGATGGTCTTGGTTTCCTGGTGTAGCTGCGGCAAAGCCATTTCTTCCATATCCCGTTTGTCAGCATAATAGATATTCTGCTTTACCCAGGTGTCAAGAGCATTTCGAGTTGCAGGGTCTTGGTTGGTTCCCACGACACGGCCACCGAGGGTTTCACAGAACTGATTTTTGAACTTCCGCATCTTACGGCGGGCTTCTGCCCCCTTGGTCCGGTGGGTCAAGTCAATGTTCGACGTGACAGCCGCCAGGATATAGGCTTCCAAAGGCTTCTTTTCCATCGGGGAAGCCGTCAGGCACACCTTACGGGGGTGATTGACGGAGAGCGCCGCCTTGGCCGTTCTGGAAGAGAGATTTTTGAGTTCCTGGGCCTCATCGAAGAAGATCGAAATGTACTTCTCAGGGTTCCAGCGTTTCCCGTTCCAAGAACGACTCTGGACAGCCTTGCGGAACTGAGCGTAGGACATGACGTCCAAACGGCCGATCAGACTCTTGGCCGCTTCGGGGGTGAGGAACCCGTAGATTTCTTTCGGGAGATTGCCACGGAGGGCGGTAGGGCACACAAACAGGAAACGGCCATTCGAGGTGCCCTTTCCAGGTTGTTGTTCCTCTTCGTCCCCGAAGCCGTCACGCAGGAACTTCTGCATGGCTCCAACTGTGACAAGCGTATTATGGTTGACAAAACCATTTCCAACGAACCAGTGTCTGTCATCATCCACTTCGAGGTCATAAACCTCGCAGAATCCAGATTCGATGCTTTCTATGGGGTCATAAAAATAGTGTCTGCGACACAAAGCTTCAACATCGCGGTATGCATCAGTGTCAGATGCTCCTACTTGTTGTGCTATGTCAAGCATTTTTTCCAGGAAACGATAGGTGGGGTTACGCACGCTTCTTAGGATATATCCTAATGTGTGGGAGAAATCATCTCCGAAACGCTTTACAATGCCCCCACCACAATTAGACCCTCCAGCCCTAGTGTATATCTCTTCTTTAAGGGCTCCGACCAGAGATTGACTGTGAGGGATGATATCATGATTTGGGTTGGCATGCCGGTTTATCAATTCTTCAAGAGCCCTCTGCTTACGTTTGGAGATCATGCCTACAACATCGGCGTATTTTCTGGCGCCTTCCCCTTGAATAGTGAGTCTCCAATATATATGTTCGTACCCTTTGACTTTTTTCGGTCGTCTAACGGATACTATACCTAATTGCAGTAAAAGCACCTGCATTTCCCGAAGCAACTTTTCGGAAGCCGAAGCTACTTCCAGGCACCGGTTATCAATTGATCCCTCTGCATCTATGAAAGCCTTAACAAATTGGATTATGGATTCCCGTGTGGACCTGAAAATAACAGGCGGGACAATCTTGTCTGCTGACAGAGTGTAGTCCACGCCGAGCCACTCCAAGTATACACGGATAAAACGGCTGCTGATTTGTGTGTATTTTTGTTTTTCTTCACTGTTCGATGTCCAACCAAACTGTGATTTAAGAAGATCATCTATGTCCTGTCTTGTTTCTGGATTGCTTATTGGACATTGTGAGATACTGAAGTTATGGGAATGATTTGTCCACCCTTCTGCTACTATATAGGCTAGTAGACGAGCTAAGCCTGGATTCATTCTATCGGGAACGGGATACACAATACAGTTCTGGCCTTTTTCACCAAATGTTTCTAAAGTAGGCACAGCAAGTTCTGGTTCCGTGTCTGAGAATGCATGGGTTTCACGTTCTAGGCATAGAAATTCTCCGGTTTGCAGTTCTGGGAGCTTAACAAAATGCTCTCCCGTGGAACCCCTGGAAAGTAGGGGGTGAATCCTAGATCCTTCGATTTCAAAACCACTACGGGTTTTGATTTTGAGAGTAGGCTTGTATCCGCCATAGTACCAGTTCTTTACCTGGAGGATTTCTTCTCCTACTCTGACTTCTCCTGTTTCAGCAGGTACATGGGTTCCGGGGGCCATGTTAGCAGGCACGAGATCCTGGATGTGATGTAACCCCCTGGGGGTAGACACCAGGGTATCTCCGCGGACGCACTTCCCAGTACCCGTGTCGAGTGCGCAAACGCCCTTATTTCCTGAGGCAGAAAGCCACGCTAAGGCCTGCTTCTGCTTAATCCTAAAGTCAAGTCCGGGCTTAAATCCCCCGATCTCCTCTGCACTGTAGTAGCGAAGCTGATCACGGGCCGTAGCCAGTTCTGCTTTCGCAAGCTTCTGGAAATAGGTACGGAGTTCCTTCATGGCCGCTTCGGAGACAGTCAACCCAGGCAGGCGATCTCGGACGGTTCCGAAGTCTTTGAAGTCGAAAACGAAGCTCTTGGCTCGACTGCCTTCAACCCGCTGCATCTGGACGGTGGGGATCAAAGAGGCCAGTTTCATCATGGTGTTGCGGACGTCCGCAAACTCATGGGCATTGCCGATTTTCAGGGTCAGTTTGCGTTCCTTCTGTCCGGACTCTTCGTCCATCACGCTGGTCACGGTGACGTAGGGCTCACGGTTCTCGGGACGGATGCGGACGGGAGTTCCTGTCCCTCCCCCACGACCGGTTTTCGGGGAGTAGGTGAAGGAGGTGCCTTCGAGCAGGCGTCCCTGGCTGTTGACCAAGTCGGCCATGTAGATGCCCTTGTACCGCCCTGCGGCTACTACTTCTTCTCCCTCCCATTCCACGACGGGATAGATGCGGGTCAGACGTCCGGCTTTGGCCTTGTCGTCGGTCAGCGACACGTACCGGACCGGCTGGTCCTCGATGGATTTGAGTCTCCGATCGGAAATTTTCCGCAGGTCCTCTGGATTCTCAATCTTGGGAGCAGCCTTCTCAAGCTTGTGTTGGGTTCTCAGGTAAGCTTTCCGCTCCTCAAGGTACTGGTCAATAGGTTTAACCGACCCGTCCGTCTCGTAGACGGTAGCTTCGTCGGTCACAGGGTCAATACCAACCTGCATCACGCGGTCGATCAGCTTCAGCGTCTTGGGGGTCTGTCCAGCCGCAACGATCTGACGGGAGATCTGAGCGTCGATCTCTTTGCGGAGTTCGCCTCGTTCCATGATAGCGGCGTAGACGTCCGGCATGTTGTCTTTGAGGTTTTCGAGTTCGGTCTCCCGAGGATTCATCGTTCTAAAGTTGTACCACCGAACTCCGTCGACCATCCTGACAGCATCCTTGAGGTAGATTCCGCGGTCCTTAGCCGCCAAGGGAATGATCTGGGCAAAGGTGTCGATGACCCTTCGCCACTGCACTGCGGGGTGAAAAATCTGAGAGCTGTCAGGGTCGGTTTGGCGTTCCAGGTAGATGTTGTAAAGCTTGGACAGCCAGGGGCGCATCTGCACACGATACTCTGACAACTGGTTGATCACCATCGGACTGGGCGGAGACATCGTTCTCTGGCCGACTCCCTTAGCCTTCGTGATATTGAAACCACGAACCAGAGCGTCGAACTTGATCCCGAGGTCCTCTGTGACGGGCTCCCCTAGAAAGACACGACGCAGCTCGATGTAGAAATCGAAGAGAGCAATGGCTCTGGGTTGCCGGAAAGCTCTGCGGATCTGGACCATAGCCGGTCGGCTGATGGCTTGTTCTGCTTCTTTGAAATCAGGAGTGCCGAGTGCCATTTTTTAATTCTCCCAGCGGAGCCAGCTTTTGACCGAAGTGGGGAACTTAGCAACGATAGAGTTTTGCCTAGCACGATTTGCAAACTGTTTTCGGATGGGTTTGGCAGAGGCCGTCATGGTTCGGCCCCTCTCCTCAGCTTCTTCTACCCAATCGCCCCAGGCCTGGAGAAGGAAAGCGCCCACGTCGGCGTCATATATCATCGTTGCGTCGTAGGTATCCCCGCGATTCACATAGAGAGCGGACACGTCATTGTAATGTCCCTGTTCGGTGAGAGATTCAACACCGTAGCCCCCGATAGACGAGGAGAACTGGTCAAGCAGTTTCTCTGCCGAGCGTGTGTTGTGAGTGGACCCGAAAGCCTGGGCATACTTGGCGGCCTCGACAGGAGTCAACTCGGGGAAGGTTTTCAGCAACAGTTTGTCCGTGATCCTGGACGTGGCTGTCTTACTCTGGGCCTTCGAGCCGAGAGAGTCCCATTCTTCGTCCAGGGCCTTTTTCAGGTTCTCGACCTTGATAGAGGCCATACGGAGGTACAGGCCGGTTTGCCGTTCGAACATATCCTTGAGCATATCGGAGTAGACACCCGACTCCTCGCGGATTTTGTTCATGCTCACGCCGGAAAGCTTGTAGAACGTCACGTCGTACAGATCCTGGCCCTTGTTGTAAACAATATCCACGACGTTGCCCTTGGAGGGGTTCCTCTGGGGGAATCGAATACGAATACCGTCCCCGTGCAGAGTAGAAGTAATGGAGTACTGTTTTCCATTCAGGCCTAGCATAGCGCTCACGCGCCCTGCTCCGCCCATTTGGTCCAGGATGATTTTCCCGACAGGAGTCAGGGCCGCCTTGATGCGAGACGCGGCAAGGCGGATTTCTAGTTCCCGCGTTTTCATGTTTTAGACCTCGATGCGAGTTTTCAGGAAACGGGCCGCGACCCTTTGGGCTGCAAATTTCAGCTCCTGCTTGGTCGGGTTTCCTTGAGCGTCGACTTCCCAGACCCGTCCGTTGTAAGAAATGTGTGCCACGAGTTTTCCGGTGTGAGCATACACGTTTCCGCCCGCCATGTTCCCTGAGCCCATTCCCTGAGCATAAGACCGGTACACTTTTTGGGCTTCGGACATACTCCGTACCTTGACGAACTCCGTTTTCTGCGGAACTTCCCTGGCCTGATCCCCGGAAGGGAAATCGTGGTTAGGGACGGTGGAGACGTCGACCACAAAGTGCCCAATCGGAACGGTCGGGAGTTTCGGTTTGTGAGTAGACATTTTGACCCCTTTGTAAACAGGAGACAAACCCACCGAGCGTGCTATGCCCCCCTGGTCCGATGACACATACACCTCGAACAGAACAGGGTCCTTAGGCGGGCCTTTCAGGGCTTCAACTATTGCTTTGTGGCCATCCATAGATACCAGATTCGGGAGACGTTTTATAACCTCAATTACATCATCCTCAGAGGGCCTCTTACCCCACGGGAATTCCCAGCTTCTCCCATATCGATCGTAGGACTTCTCCCGTTTACCACCGAACTTAGAAAGAGCTTTGATGAGACCCTTGAAAGTGTCCTCTGTAAAGTCTCGGGGTTCTACGTTTTTGAAGGAGAAATAGTTGGCTGAGATATCCTTAATTACTCTACCGTCCTCAAACTGCACTGTCAAATAGTCTATGACAGGGTCTGGCCCGTATCGGGTCCAGCCCTTCGAGACTTCCAAGACAGTGCCTTTGGCACCTCTCGAAACCGGTTTATCGTTGTCTATTGGAAACTGATGCCATATTTCGACACTTTCTCCGGGATGATAGGAGGTGGGTTTTGCCGACTTGACAGAAGCCGCCCGGAACAAGACCGCTTCTGTTTCCATGCGATACTGGTGGAAATTTCTACGCAGGGCTTTCTTCTGCGGGTCACTCAAGGCTCTGCCACTGGCGAGTTGATGACGCAATGACTTGAGGAAAGTATCGTTCGGCCTTTTAGCCAAAAGAGCATCGAAAGCTTTGAGCTGTGGGCTCTGTGCGGGCACCGTTGGAGCGTGGTGTACCGGAGGTCTGGAATACCCCCCTACATCCTCAGAAGGGATGCTCCCGGGACGGTAGTACCCTTCCTCCAGGCCGACGTACCAACGGTTGCCCTCGTCATCGTGGGCATACCCATTTTTATCAACATACCAATTTTCGTAGGCAAACCGTTTCATTAGCCCATCCTTTGTTCAATGACCTTGGCAGTGTGGAGAGCCATCTTGGCGAGTTCCTCCAGGATCGGGACCATGCCCAGCAGCATATCGGGGGCGGCCGTACGACCCATGCCCACTTGCTTCTGCCGAATGAGGATTTTTTGTTCCTCGGCGAGTCGCTCGGTCAGACGTTCATACACGTCCGAAACGTTCTTCAGAGGGAACTTGTTGAATCCTCCCTCGATAGCTTCAGCAGCCGCTTCCCACTGGTCGGGGGAGACTGCGGTCTTCTGCTGCTCTGCATAGCGTTGCGCCAGCCTAGCGGTCATGTCGAGGGTTACTGCGGTCTTTTTGCTAGCCATGACTTGTCTCCCGTCCGGGGTGATTTCCCGTTCAATTGCCATTGCGGGTCTGCGGATCTTGTATCCTTGGGAGGACTTCTCCCACCACTTCTCATAGAACTCAGCGTGGGTTAATACACGTACAGTTTGCTCCGGATCAGGGCAATTGGGATCAGCAATCTCAACTTCACTATCTGTTACATGGTAGATAACCGAGGCATGTCCCCAATCATTACCCAAATTCCAAGCGATGATAACCGGAGTACCTTTATCTGTCCATTCTCTGACTTTATTCAATGTGCAAGGGATAATCAAAGTAGCTCGACAACCAAAATGAGAAGCAGCACCCGCTACTTGATCCCAAGAAGCACCCCGTAAAGGCATTGCACCCAGAACCTCGTTCACACGGTCAATCTGGCATTCAGGGTCAGGAAATCCCAGGGCTTTAAGGCACATAGCGAGACTTACTGTGCAGCACGAGTACTGCGAAGGTTGACGTCTCGGTGTTACATTTGCTTTTGCACTCTTTTTCATAATCTCTAACCCTTCAACTTCTTAAAGCCCGCAGGCTCGACCATGTAAGCCTGTCCGGCCACAACAGCAACGTCTCCTACGGACATGCTAGTGTGCTTAGCTCCCGACTTCAGGATCAAACTCCTGGCTTCCCCTTCGGGACTCCAGACTTCGCCCTGCATCATTTCGAAGAGGGCTTCCAGGTCCCTTTCCCCGATAGTGCCCAACTTGACGTGGGTGTCTACCAGGGTTTCTACGGTCGGGGCCAGCCCATACTGGGTTTCGGCGTAACCCGATCCCATCCCGAAGTGCCGGTGGTAAGCGGGCAACACGTACCAGATTTCGGCGGAGGTGCCTTTGTACTTGGGGTTTCCTGTGGTGTCTGCAGCGTCCCCGATACGGGCGTACTGCACGCCGGAAACCCTGCTCATAGCCTTTTTCACAGCCCAGCGGTTCAAGTCGGATGCAATCATGCCGTGGGATCTTACGACTTCTACCCCTAGATTGCGAGCGAGATCCAGGAAGTCGGATCCGTATCCCGCAGGGAACAGCACCCTAAACCAACCTTCCAGGTCGTGCAGGGGCTTGAAGAAAAAAGCATCCTCGTCATCCTGGGTCGGCAGGGAGAAGCCCCCGGGAGCGCGTTTGAATACCTTGCGAGCTTTCTGCTGTAGTTTCTCGATGAAAGCCTCATTTACCTCAGCAAAACGATTGAACCATTTCACCACGGGACCTTCGGGAGCGGTGGGGCCGGTTGGTTTTTGTCGGTTCCAGAATGCAGCCCTTTTACCCGTGCTGTTGCCAGCGGACCTATTTGCATAGACCCATTCCGGAATCTCGCCGTCCCAAAGTTTGTCCAGTCTTTTGTTGGCATCGGCTTCTGCATCCATGCCGGTGTCATAGAAAGCGGGACGACTACGACGCCATTCGGAGGCTCCGGTTCCAACGACAATATCTCCAAGCTCGATCGAATCGGCCAGGAAAACAAAGTCGCCATACTCGTCTTTTTTCGTTGGGTTGGTCACTACGAAGAAGCGATCAATTCGTTTAGCATATTTGGGCACCCTGCGATTCCCGCTGATCTGGGCCAGGGCTTTGTTCACTTCATCAGCATCTTTGAGGCGGTACTTTCGAGCAAACTCTGCTCTGGCTGACTGGTCCAGAGTAACTACGGCCCGCCCCAACTCTTTGTCGTCGAATCCGAAATCCGTGAGGAAAAGCTTACGTAACTCTCTCTTTAGGAGTTGTTTCTTCTCGTCGGGGAGTTCGTCGTAAGTCATCAAGGGCATGGCAGACACCAGGAAAGGTACTCTGCCTACCGGAAACTATAAGCAGAAAAACGGAGCGTGATTTTTAGGCTGCGGAAGCGATACTGTTCCAGCGTTGACGGACAGAGAAGCTGATGGGAGCGGTGCCGAGGGGAGGAGCCAGGAAAAGGGTGCGGGAATCGTTCTCGGTAGGCCATCTCAGGGAAAGGACACTGATCCCGTCCGAAAGAGGGACGGTCCAGGTTTCTCCGTTGGTCAACAGTTCCTTGACCTGATTTTCGTCCTGTTCGTTGCGGGAGTCCGTCGAGCCCGTCAAGTACAGGTCGAGGCGTTTCATGGCTCCCAGGACCGAGCCCGTGACCCGAGGATCCTCCGCTAAGCATTCGTTGGGGGCCATTCCCTCGAAAGCTTCCTGAACGAGACTCAGAATCTCTGCCGCGTCCTCTTGTTCGATTACGAGAGGTTCTTCAACAGCAGGTTGGGGCACCTTCTGTGGGAAGAGGCTAGCCACGAACTTGAGCAGGATTACTGCCCCCCAAGCCGTGAAGAAGATATTCACGAGAGGGGAGAGAATTGCCGTCCAGCCCGCCGTGTCTTTCAACCACGATGGTGAGTTTACCATGAGGCTTGCCATCACCGCTCCGTAGAAAACCCACCAGAGCAGCAGGGACAAGCAGAACGGCCAGTGAATCCGGACTCGCATTTTTCATCTCCCTCGCCCACTATATACACCGAGGTCGAGTGAAATGAAACTACTTTCTAGACTTACAAAGCACGGCAGTTTCAGAAGAGAGAATGAGGCAGGCGGTCGACACGGCGGACCGAAGGGCGGAGACTAGAACGCCGGTCGGGTCAATGAGCAGAGGCTCTTCCTGGATAAAGTCCCTGAACCGCCCCTGCATGACGTCCCACCCTACGTTACTTCCTACCTCGATCTGAGGGAGAAGGGGCTCGGGTTCTTTCCCGCTGTTCTGTACCAACACACGGAAAGGTTCTTTGAGGGCTTCAGCCAGAACACGGTGCCCTGGCATGTTCCTATCCAAGCATGAAATAGCCTGAATGTATGCCAGCCCCCCGCCAGGGAGGACGCCGCTTTCCATGGCTGTTCGAACAGCACTCAGGGTGTCTTCCACCCGAGTACGGCGCTCACGGATTTCCGTTTCAGTGTTTCCGCCTACCTTCAGAATGCAAAGCCCCTCGGACAGCTTGGCGATGCGCTCCTGTAAGCGGTCCTTGTCATAGTCGAAGGAGGTCGTGTCTTTCTGGTGGGACAGCGTGGCAATACGCTGCTGAATGGATTCCTGGGCTTCAGGGTACGAGATGAAAGTGCTGGATTCCTTACGGAGCGTTGCATACCGAAAGAAGCCAAACCACTCCGGTTTGAAAGCTCGAACGTCCATGCCCGCAGCGGGGTCTACGAGAGTCGCAGAGGCTATGGCCGCGACGTCCTCCAGGAGATCCATATATAGAGGGGTCGGCAGTTCAACCGCCGTCGAGATTAGAACCTTCTTCTGTCGATTCATGATTAGCGTGGCGAGAGCATCCCCCGATATGGCCGGAGCGATGATAAGCAAGGGGTTGTTCGGCCACTGGGAAGCTTCCTCCATGATAGAGGACACGTCTTCGAAAGTTCTCAACTCTCGGTTTACAACTGCCACGAGGGGTCCCTCTAGGGTTTCCTCGGGGGCCAAGTCGGAGGAGACAAAGCCCTTGGGGATTTCCATCCCGTCTTTGTACTCGACCTGAATTTCCAGGGTTTTCCCGTCCTCTACAGTCACGGTTCCGTACTTCCCCACGGAGAGAACAGCCTCGGCAACTGCCGTGGCAATGGCCGTGTCTCCGTCACTGGAGATTTCGGCAACCCGATGGATTTCCCGCTCAGCGGCTTTCTGCGAACCTTGTCTCAGAGATTCGACAACAAGGGCTGTTCCTTCTTTGATCTCGGAAAGGAGATCATTGAGGTCCGTTCCGCCGACGATCTGTTTGTGCCCTTCCCGCAGAAGCTTGGCCGCCAGAATGACGGTGGTGGTAGTCCCGTCCCCTACTTCTGAGTCGACCGTGAGGGAAGCTTGTTTCAGTAGCTGACAGGCAAGGTTCTCGGTCCGGTCGGCGAGGTGAAGATCTCGGGCAACGGTAGCGCCGTCTCGGGTGGAGAGGAGTCCTCCTGGACGTTCCAGTATGACCCGACGCCCGCAGGGGCCGTAGGTAAGGGATACCGCTCGGGCCAGTTTCAGAGCCCCACGGAGCATGGATTCGCGGAAGGTGTTTTCCATAGGTCTACTCTACTGCCAAGTAGAATTCTACTGACCGGTAGAAGCGCGGCACCTGCAACGCGGGCAAGGTTTTCCTTTTCTCGGGAAAGCCGAGAGACAAAACGGGCAAGCTTTTCTGTAGATGACAAGGCTCAGAATGGATAGACACAACACGAGACAGGCACCCAAAAACGGGTCCTCCGGAAATTTCTCTGCAGCAAAACCTATCCATGTGCATCTCCACCAACACCGCACAGGATAACACAGTCGGCGCCGGATTGCAAAAAGTTCTTGCATTCCCCCAGCGGTTTCGAGTATAGTGACTTCGTGGTGCTGAGGATCGCAGGGGCTCCGTTTTGAAAAGGACAGTGCCCGCCGGTAGCCAGCCAAATCGGGTGTGATCATGACGTAGGGAAACCATCTTCCGCCGTCCCATTTACAGTCTGGTCGTTTGCGTGGGTGTGCTTGACCGAACAGGGCTTTTCAGAAGCCGCTTCGATAAAGCACGGAAACGGGTACTTGTGTGCGTTGAAACAAACCTGTCGTGCAACAAAGTTGTTGTGCGACGACTTGAGAGAAGGAATCCAAAGTCATGCAGCTCAATACAAAGCTCGATTTTGCGAAGGTGGACCGCGACAAGGAAAACGAAGTCACGGTTCTGGCTACTATCACCGCCCCCGCGGCGAAGAAGGGCGTGGAGCGTAAGCCCCTCAACATTGTCGCCGTTATCGACGTGAGCGGGTCTATGTCGGGACAGAAGCTGGAGCACGTCAAGACCTCGTGTGACGTTATGATCGACAACATGACCGAGAAGGACTCCATCGCAGTCGTGGAGTTCACCTCAGAGTCCCGCGTAGTCATGCCCCTCACGAAGCTCATGGGCGGGAAGAAGCAAGACGTGAAAAATGCCATTCACGCCATGCACGCACAGGCGAGTACCAACCTTTCCGGCGGTATTTCGGATGGGTTCTCCTGCCTGAAGGATACAGACACCTCTTCGGCTACGAGTGCAGTGCTGGTGTTCACGGACGGGCAGGCCAATTCGGGTATCCGCGACGGCTCCGGCCTTACGGTTTTCCTGGCGGGCCTTCGTGAAACAACTCCGAACGTCCGTGCCTCTTTCTTCGGGTACGGCGCCGACCATGACGGGGATCTCCTGGCCACGCTGGCCAAGGTCGGTGGCGGCAACTACCATTTTGTCAACGACCCCGAGAAGATCGCAGCGGCTTTCGGCGACGAGTTTGGGAGCCTGCTCACGGTTGTAGGCCAGAGCCTCAAGCTCGAAGTGACCCCCAACAACGGGGTCACGATTCTGGAAGTTCTGGACGACGTGGCCGTGGAGGAGAAGACCGGCGGGAAGGTGCTGATCTCCCTCGATGATATTCTGGCCGAGGACAAGAAGCATTGTCTGATCAAGGTCAAGCTTCCCGCAGCGACCAAGGCCGTGGCGGCCCGTCCGGTTACGGTGTGTGATCTCGCGCTCTCCTGGGTTGATCCGGAAGGGAAGAGCCAGTCGGTTACCGCGAAGGCTAGGGTGTTGTACACCAAGGCCGCCGAGGCAGACAAAGTTCCGGACGTCGAGGTGGATGCTCAGATCAACCGCATCAAGGTAGCGAATGCTTCCAAGGCGGCAAAGGAGAAGGCCGAAGCGGGAGATTTCGTCGGGGCCCGCGGAATCATGGCGTTCTGTGTCGACAACTTGAGAGGCTCTGCCTCCCATGACGATGCTTTCGTCACAAATCTCGTCGACGACGCTTTGAAGTTGGGGGAGAGCCTGGAAAATCGAGTGCAGTACCTCTCTGCAGGAGGTGCCGCGAACATGGCAAACTACACCTCTTCCCTCAATCGGCAGAGTTACACGGGCGAGTGGGGTGCTTCGAAGTCGAAGAGAAATGCCGTGCGTTCTGCCACGGCGGCTAGTTTCTCTCAGGCGGCAGGGGACCCTGGTTCCGCTCAGAACGTGAAGGCTCCCGTGGTTCCGGAGGAGAAGAAGGAGCCTGAGAAGAAGTCGCTGACGAAGAGCCGTTCCGCTCGCAGTTGGTGATTTTTACTTTGTTCTTTGAAAACCAATAGCAAGTGGTTCCAGGGGGAGTTCGTCCTCTGGGTAAAGCTATTGACGCAGTTGACCCCGCTTACGCGGGGGTTCACCGGTCCAGTACGTGAAGGCCGCAGAAGCGGACACGCAAACCCCGTCTACACGGGGACTCTGCCAAGCTATCCACAGCACAGAAAACCTTTTGTCTTACCTGAACGCCACCCTCGGTGTCTGATCTCTCTGCACCAGCACCTGTAGCACCTTAGACTTCATCGCGGGGTCGAGATCCGTATCCATGAGACGACTTTCAATATCCTTGCGGAGTCTGATTGTCGTTTCAAAGTAGATTGAGAACTGGTCCCCCAACCTCTCTTTGAGTTCCTCTATGTTGACTTTGGGGTCCAGTTCGAGAACGGGCCCTGGAGAACAGACAGAACAGGCGGTATCCTCGGACCCTTTCAGGACAGTATTTTTCTGTCTACTCCGCAGTGCTTCTTTCCTGAGTGCGGGTTTCAAGGCTTCCAAAGCAGCCGTTGCTGACTCGATCAGGTTCCAGTAGAAGAACCCTGCTGCGACTTTGGCGGGGACTCCGCCCTTTTCGGCGTCTTGGTGGAGTTGCTGAATGGATTGCTGAAAGAGCCGGAGAGCATCACGAACGGGAGTGTCGGCCACAGGCAAGCCCCTTGAAGGTCCGCTCGCCCTCTATATACCCCAATCAGTGCCGCAAGTCCCGCACTTCTTCTTCAGAGGGAGGGCATGCCCGATGATACAACCCGCGCCCGTTTATGAAAATGACCGGAGCCCCCTTGGGGATTACGCCTGTGCATTTCAAACAGGATCCTTCGAGGGCTGCATTCATTACGGAGTGGGCTATGCCCTGTATTTGCAGGTAAGAGATATCGGGATCGGAGGCAGGACCCGTGGAAGGGACCTCTGTTCCGGTGGTTTCTCCCGCACTACAAAGAGCCCCGAAGCCGGTCAATCCCTCTGCCGTCTTGTCCCAGCAGACCCCCGCCACCTGACAGCCAGGACAGGCAGGGCTTTCGGACCAGTAATGGCCAAAGCACGGAACAACAGCGAGCCTCAGCCCCATCAAATAGGGGTCCTGTTCGAACGGCGGGCCTGGGTTGGTCGGGCGAGGGGGAAAATCTGGTTTCATGGTGTCGTAGTCCCCAAGATTGCGGGATCTGTGCCGCCAAGGTGAATTCTCAGACTAGCTCGAATGGCGTCTCTCGTCTCGGGGTCTGGCCCTCCGTCGACGATTGCACACAGGGCAAGACGCAACAGGTTATCCGGCACCTCTTTTTCGTCCGCCAGACACCGGACGTAGTCTTCGGCATGTTCGAGCCAGTCACAAAGAGTGCGGTGCCCGAAGTCCCAGTAGATCGTCTCGTTCTCAATAGCCGTTCGGATCGATTCCGTGGACTGCATGGCCTCGTTAAAAACCCAGGGAGACCGCTGGACCAGGAGGGGGAACTTGGCCTTGACTACAGGTTCCTCATCCCTCCGGTCGAGGTATCCGAATTCGAATTTCCTCTTGAAACGATCGAACAGGGAAGCGTCGATAGGGTTGGCCGAAATGTTGCGGCCCCTAGGATCTCCCCCGCCCGCGGTGTTTCCCGTGGCGACAATCAAGGTTCCAGGGAGCACGTCGAAAATCTGTCCCTCAGGTCCCTGGATTCGGCCCGAGATTGAGTCCAGGATGAGACGCAGGATTTCTCCCTGCTCTGGTGTGGCTCTGTCGAAGTCCGTGATAAGAACAAGGTACGGGATCTTCCGTCCAGAAGTTGTTGTATATCCGTCTCGGACAGCCTTCAGGAGAGCCCCTTCGTCCCAACGGGTTCCGGACTTGTCAAAGGAGCGGGTGTAGAGCCAGGACTGGAGATCCTCTCCTGGGCGGATTTGCAGGATGAGGGCGGGAGTTCGGGTCAGCCAAGACCATGCGTGCACAAAGGCGTCCTTACCCGCCCCGGGCTGTCCCCATATGTAGGTATGCCGCCGGTTGTGGAGGGACAGAGCCACGTGAAACAACTTCTCGCTGGTCTTGCCATACTGAGGCAGGCGGTAGTTGTTGGGCAGGGGCAGGCAGTCTTCTACGAGGACGTCGGTGTTCACTTGAACTCGAACTCCGGCGATGCTTGTGAAGACGGGAGACCCCGGCGTAGCTTGCACGGGAAGGCGATGTGGCACCTCTGCGGCATGCTCTGCATACCGGTTAAACGCCTGTTCCGAAAGGACTTGACCGTCAGGGTACTTCCTCTGGTATTCGTCCAGGGACGAGCCGTGTGCACAAAGCACGTGGCTCCCCAGGTAGTGATCCTCGAACCCGCATTCTCGGCAGACAGCCTTCAAAAGGCACCCCTCCTCAATCACACCCCCTGTATACACCGTCCGGACCGAAAATGAAACAGTTTCATTCTGCCCCTCTCTGGTGTATATAGGGGACAGAAGGAGTTCCCGAGTGACTCAGTTACTTCTACAGGGCGAGCGCTATAGGCTCACGTACCAACACGCCGTGGATTCCATCCTGGCACGGACACGGTTGCGTCGAAAGGTGTTCTCCCGAGGGGCTTCCTTTTACAACGTAGACCGCTGGACCCTTCGTATCCTGGCGGCCGAGATGTGCCAGTGGGCTTTGCAGAACCCTGACGCAGAGCCCGATATTCAACACGTAGCTGCTTGGGTACTCGCGGCCAACGAGAAGGACGCCCCAAACCCCCATATCGTGATCGCCAACACCCCTGAGTCCCTCCCGCCACCTCTGGCAAGAGCCCTCATGGGTGGGGCCGCCCATGAAGCTTTCCACACTCTCTACAGCCCCAGGCGGGCTCTCTCCACAGAGGAGATGGCAGCGATCATCCTGCCCCGCTGGTCCCGCGTCCCCAAATGGGGGGTGCTAGCTAAGTTTTTCCTGCTGATCATGAATCTCGTGGACGACATTTTCATAGAGCGGAACGGCAGCCGCGATTACCCCGGGACTATCCAGGACAGGCACGATCTGTTTGATTTCGCGATTGACCAGAACGCCGAGAACCAGAGAAAGAATCCTGGCTACACCGGCCCTACCGCCCTGGAAGCTGTTCTGAAGGCTATGTACTTCCTGGGGGCAGGGCACCATACCCCGAAGGTACTCCGAAACATAGAGGAATACGAGAAGGCTTTTCCCATAGAGGTCGCCCTGGTTCGTACGGGCCCCCTGGCCCCTCTGCTAGAACAAGCCGCTTCCCTCGGGGCGGGAGAGGGCATTCAAGTTTTCCGTATTGCCATGGACCTCGTGGCAGAGGTCTATCAGCTTGCTCAGGAAGACCCCCCGCCTCCTCCGGAGCTTGAGCCCGAGCCCGAGGAAAAGGAACCCGAACCCGAGGGAAAAGAGCCCGAACCCGAAACGCCTGAGAATGAGGAACCTGAGCAGGACTTTACAGAGGCCGCTGCAAACATTCTGGAAGAGATACTGACCCTTCCGGACCTGCCGAACTACGGAGACGTCCAACAAGCCGTGGAAGCGGCCCTTCAGTTTATTTCAGGCCAACAGTTCACGGGAATGCTGGAAGGGGAGTTCCCTTGGGCGCCCTACGACCAGAGCCTCGACAAGATACAAGAGGTGCGACCCTCTCGGCGCGGGAAGGAGGAGGATCAGGCCAGGGCGAGAGAGTTGGTCGTAGCCACTCGGAAAGCCGTTGCTTTCCTCAGAGCCCGCCTCCGCAACAAAGTACGGGCTATGGAATTGGTTTCGGTGGCTCACGGACTGCCTCACGGGACAGACCTTTCCGAACGGTATCTTGTTGACTCCTATATTTCCTTACGAGATGGGGAGGTTCCGAAGAGGGCTTTCAAGAAGAAGGGTGCGGCCCTGGACGAAAGCCTTGCCGCAGTCGTGGTGCTCGACGAAAGCAGTTCTGTAGCCTGGAGCAAGATACAGACCCTCCTGGCCCAAATCACCCTGGCCTTGACGGACACTTTTGATTCTTTGGGTTGTCCGGTCATGGCCGTAGGCGTTCAGAATGGAAAACCTTGTCCTGACGCATCAGTCTTGTTGAAGGAAAACCCTGACCTTCCGGAGCACTATCACCGATTGGATGGGGTGCTCCTGGACGTGTTCAAGACGTTCGAGGAGAAGCTGACTACCGTCCAATGGCGATTTGCCAACACAGAGGCCACGGGGTCTACGCCCCTTGCCGATGGGATGCATTTTGCGTTGAGTTGCTTGCGCCCCCGCAGGGAGAAATACCGCGTGATGTTCGTGGTTACTGACGGGGAACCGGATCGGGCGGACGTGGTTCGTTGGTTGCTGCGGAAAGCCCGCAAGCAAGGAGTTCATGTTGTCGGGGTTGGGGCGGGCCCTCACACGGAATATCTGAAAATTCTGTTTTCCGATTTCGAGTATGGGGGTAGAATCTTGCCAGGGCATATTTGGGCTTCCTCTTTTGAGGAATTGCCTGTAGAATGCCTTCGTGTGGTGGGAGATTTGCTAGACGCCGACAAGCGGAGGGGCTGATGGAAACGACGTTGAGTACTGTGGATGGGTCTACTGGTTTAACCTGGAGTGCTACGGCACAGCTTAGAATTGTACGGCCTCATATCGGCAGGCCGACTGAAAAAGATTCCTCTCCACGTCTCGCTGTGGGGGACAAGCTTGAACAGCTTTGGACTTCAGATCGGGGGACTAGAGAGTGGCGGGCATTGCCCATTGCTTTGCTGAACTGCCTTGACCTTGACTCCGCCGCAGAGCTGTATCGCCAATGAACTCGAACGTTCCTGACCGGCTGGCCTATCTTCACGCCAAAATCGAAGCTTGCACTCAGTGTGGGTTGCACACCGATCGTAAGAGGGTGGTGTTCGGGGAAGGCTCCCACGAAACGAAGATTGCCCTGGTAGGGGAAGCCCCAGGCCGAAATGAAGACCTCCAGGGCCGTCCTTTTGTTGGACGGGCGGGGACGCTTCTCGTCGATATGCTTCAGCAAGCGGGTTTGAAACGGCAGGACGTGTTCATTACCAACGTCTTGTGCTGTCGACCTCCGGATAACCGAGACCCGACCCCCGAAGAAATCAAGTGCTGTGCGAAGTACCTCCACGCCAAGCTGTTCCTGTTGCAGCCTGTCGTGGTAGTGGCCCTGGGACGCTTTGCGGGGAATCTGCTTTGTGGCACGCAACTGTCAATGGCCGAATTGGTCGGCATTCCGCGAACCCACACGAACCCCGCAACCAAAGTTAGCTTCACGGTCTTGCCTACGTACCATCCGGCGTATCTTCTCAGGCAGCAGGATCCTGCCCTGACTCAAAGAGTTGTCGAGCACCTGAAAATGGCCGTCCAGATGGTTGGTTAGAGAATGTCGTTTCTTTCCCTATCAAAACCGTGTGTTGTTCATGCTGTCCTCAATAGAAAAGGAGTCCGGAAGTGTACTGCGACGTGCTGAAGTGCCGTGAGGGGTTCATTGTCGTTCGGTTGCAACAGGGTTCGTTCGTCTACAACGACGACGAATTCGACAAGGACTACGAGCCCTATGTTCTGTCGACGGATGACGATACCCAAGGAAGCCCCTCTACCATCGAGTACGAGGGGATTCGGCGCTGGGCTAGGCTCCCGAAGCGGGAGGCAGATCCCTGGGTGCGCAAGGCCCTTGCCTACCTGAAGAAGCAAGCGTCGATTCAAGCCAAGAAACCTACCCAGGCGAGTGCCTAGAAGTTTCTTGACAAAGAGCCCTGTTTCAGATAGTTGTGTTCCGAACAGGGCTCGCAGTCTGGGGGCAGAAGACCATGGGAAACAAGATGCACGTCATCAAGGCTCCAAACGGCCGTTCCTACGTGAACGTGGGTTATGCCCTTGGTCGAAGTAGTCTCCTGATCAACGGCACCCCCGTCGTAGTTTCCCCGGGGGATAGGAACTGGGCGATCGTAGAGGGGGATGTAGTTAGTGTCGTAGCCTTGGTTTCCGGCGGGCGCACTCTGTCTCATTTTGAGTTGGTTCCCGAAACCGCCAAAGTAGCCCGTGCGGCAGGATTGGTTGAAAGCGTTCCCCCTGCAACGTTTTGGCGGGATGAGGACGGGGACGGTCTTTGGGTAGGAGAGAACGTCCAATTCTATCATCCAATTTTCACCCCCGATCCGCCCGTCGAGAGTCCTCTGGAGTTTGAGGTCTTTCAAGCTGTAGCCGAACCTCGGGAAATCCCGAGTTGGTGCCAAGTCGATTTCCCCTATCGCCTGGAGTATGCTCCTTACCTGTGGCACGCATATTCGTGCCGGATCTCTCCGGAGAATCTGTGGCCCTTTGCTCGAAAAGCAGTCCTTGACGTCGTAGCGAAGTACCCTGATCGGTATATCGTGCGGGACTACGACAGCATACAGACCATGACGGTGAACATCAAACTGGCCGTACCGTTCTCGTCTACGATCAACTATACTGTCACGAAGGGACGTCGGGAGAAGTGGTGTACCAAACTCGAACAATACCGCGAATCCAAGCTGTTGGAGCTTGTCGGCAAATACAACCAAGCCTCCCCTGATGCAGTACGTCTGCCTGAACTGAGGGCTGAGAACTTCACGGATCTTCAAGCCACTATCGACGACTACTGCTCCCAGCTTGCAGCGAGCGTAGATATCGGCGCTTGGAACGTCTGCCCGCACTGCAAGGGCTCCGGCGTGCTGAAGCAGTCTTAGACGTAGGACGGCCCACCCGATGGCGCCCGAAGAAACTCCGAACGAGAAAAACAGGATCTTGGAGAAGTATTTCCCCACAGGGGAGATACCCGTTCTGTCACAGAGCAAGACCGGAAGTCGCCTGAAGGTATATTTCAAACCAAAAAAAGGCAAGCGACCCCTCCCCGCTGAAATACCGTGGCCCCCAGATTACCGTGTAGTTACTCCAGAGGAGGAGGCAAAACAGCGGGCTCTCATGGGGGCGACGAAGCTTCTTGCGGGATCCTTGATGGTTTGGTTGCTGGATTTAGGCTCTAATCATTTTGTGTGGGTTCATGACACCCAGATTGACTGGCCTAAACGGCCTCGTAAGGCACAACAGAAGAAACTGGTCCAGCTCAAGAGCAAAGACAAGAAACACCCTAGAGCCGTGATCGTCGACAACGAGGGGGCAGTTGTCCAGAACACTACTTCTCAAATTGCGCCCCCTCCGGTCGAACCCCCTGTAAACGCGAAGCGACGGGGAAAACCGGAGTGGCTTTCCTCCCACCCTCAGACCGTAGAAGCTTTGCGACTGTACCTCAAGGTGAAGAAGATCAAAGCCCGCGAGACTGAGGCGGGTTTCTCCTGGCAGGATATTCACGGGGACTGGGTTTTAGTTCCTACAGGGGAGGATACTGCCAGACTTACGAACCGCGCCACGGAGATGGTTCGGGGCGTATCCCCCGTGAACACCTATCGCATCGGGCAGGCTATCAAACAGATTTGGGGACACCGCCTATGAGTGCCCGAGAGGAACTCGAAACTCTAGGTTGGAAAACCGAAGGCCCGACCGGAAACCTTCTCGTGAAGAAGTTCGGGGACTTCAAATACACCTTGGGCTTCAGGGAGCAACACGTCGTGCTTCTTGTGTCCGGTCCAAACGGGCTGGCTGTGTCTGCCACTGTTCCGTTGGAAGAGGTTCAGTTCGTGAGTCGTGACTCTTCTCCGATTCTCATGGTCAATGACTACAAAGCAACCCTGGCTTTGCCCTCTACGGAAAGGTTCGAAAAATGAACGTAGAAAGAATGCGGGAAATTCTGGATGAAGTGGCAGGCGGAGAGTCGTTGCTCCCTGTTGGAAGGGATCTGAACGTGAAGCAACTCCTCGACGACGGGGTTGGGCTGTCTGGAAACCCGAAGGGGGTCCAGACAATCTATGTTTGCCTTCGTTGGGTTGTAGTGAATACGGACTTAGCAGAGAAGCACCGAGCGGAGTTGGTGTCCCTCCTGTACCAGTACCCTGATCTGGAGAACCTAGCCAAGGGCCCTAACTACCTGGGGGTTGGTAAGATCTTAGGGAGCACAGACTCTGCCTTACAGCTTTTTGCGGTAGGGCAGGTTCTTGGATTGTGGAGGGTCGTGGTCCCAGAGGTTTTCGGATTCAAGGGGACAGAGGCCCTTCAAATGGGCCAAGGGGGGCTGGTTATGATCTCGGGTTTCAGGGCCGCTGCTCCTGGGGCTGGATCATAGTTTGTTGACGACGTGGTTCCTGATATGCTATTCTTGATCCAGGGAGGTACCCCTGGATGATTTACCAGACTCCGACCATCTCAATTCGATGGTGCCTGTTTCGAGGGGTTGAAATCTCCGGCCCTAAAGGTATGAACAACCGCAAAAACTATGACCTTTTCGAGAAAGACCGTTGTTGGCTATGGCCTGAAGTGGCTTGTGCTTTAGGTTGGATTCCCGAGCACGTCCCCTTGGAACTTCAGATTCGAGAGGCTCGCCTGTACCTGAAAAGAATTACAAAGTCAGAACCTCGCGTTCTTCAGGACCCTGGATGGTTCGCAGCCCCTGGCCCTACGGAAGCAGCTTACAGGACAGACCTGGACCGGATTCGTAAGCGGCTCAACATCCCAAGGCTGAAGACCTTGGTCAAAAAAGGGCAGGCTAAGACCTGACGATTTCAGTTTCATTCTGCCCCGTCCTGGCGTATACATAGGGCTGTGAGGAATGAAACTCTCGGAGACGGGCATGGCTACCGAACTGGAACAGAAGCTCATGAGCGAGATTGGCTTGGGCTGCCATTACGGCTTCTACAACGGTAGCGGTTCCTGCAGGGGCATTCGCGAAAAGGCCGTTCGCCTACTGCCAGAGGTGATCCGACAGGCTCACGAAGAGGGCAAGGAAACCGCCCTTCCCGACCAGAGATTGATCGATCTGGCCGTCCTGGCCACGCACTGCGAGAACCACGAAGAGCTGGACCTGACCAAGACGTGGCAGGTGTGCTCGACAGTTCTCCAGATCCACTGCCAACTGCACTTCACTCCCGAGGCTGAGAGGGAGCACTTCATCGGTACTATGGTGAAGGACATCAAGAGGGTCTTCGGGCTCAAGGACGTTTTTCAAGAGTGCTCGGTGGATATGAACGGGTTCCCTTTTTGTCGAGAGTGGCATTTCTAAGCCGGGGGTAATGTATGAGCCTTACGGACCGGGATTTCTATCTGACTGCTCTCGTCAAGTTGGGTGGGGCTTGGTTGGTCAACCCTTACCACAACCTGTCCCATGCCCTGCGAGTGGCTGACACTGTCTCCAGGACCTTGAAAGAGGATCCGACCTTCATCGTCGCAGCCTTGTTTCACGACTGGGGACACCCTGGAACGATGGGAGACGACGGTAAGAATATCGAACGAACTTGTGCCAAGGTCATGTCTCTACCCAAAAGAGAGGGCGTAGACCTGGAACGGGCGGCAGAGTTGATTCGAGGCACGCAATTTCCGTTGCCTGATGGCATGGTTCTGACGCCAGAGCAAGGGATTCTGCGAGACGCCGATTTCTGGCACACCGCTTTCCTTAATGACCAGGATTGGCTCCAGGTTCAGGCCGGTTTGGCAACTGAATTCGGAAAGTCTCTCAAGGACTGGCTGATCGGCAACGTTTCGTACATTGAAACCGTCCCGACGTTCTCCAAGTGGGGCGCCATGACGGCTGAGGATTACCGCGGGTTCCTGGTCCGTCAAGCACGGCGTTGGGCCGACCGTCTCTAGT